>Ga0169931_10003784_pt1 | contig 23870 bp, 16 predicted proteins | sample Kivu_15m_20L_FD_129675 | JGI IMG/M metagenome (GOLD analysis project Ga0169931, IMG submission 129675) | Freshwater microbial communities from Lake Kivu, Western Province, Rwanda to study Microbial Dark Matter (Phase II) - Kivu_15m_20L... | ecosystem: Environmental > Aquatic > Freshwater > Lake...
TTATCAATCTTTTTCTTGGGATATAACTTAAACCAAGGTTCAATTCTTCAAATTCTAATCCGAGTATATCTGTGGCAACTTTTTGGAGAGGTACGGTATTAACTTGGTTTGGGTACAAATCAAATCTTTTCCAATATCCTTGTTCATCTTTGAAATATCCAAGTCTATAGACACAAAAACAATCTGTTGTTCCACCTGGATCTATGAAATCTATATCACGATAGTTTGGGTTATCAATGAACCATTTATTATGAAAGGTTGAGAGGACAACCTTACATTTATTTTTTTGTGCAAATTTCACAACGTAAGGTACCCAAGCGATCGTATCCCCAATAGATTTGGACTCCATGGAAATCAAGATTTTTTTATCTTCTAAGTTGAATTCATCAACAATTAAACCATTAACCAAAACTTTCCATTTTGTATAATATTTTCTACTACATGAGGTCCACATTCCTGTTGTTATTTTTGAGGAGTGTACAATATTATCTTGTTCATCCAAAAATTCCACAAGGTATTCTTTATAATCATCACCTAGGATTTCTACTTTCGGTCCGTCAACATAAGACACATTAATTTGGTTCTCCTTTTTATTGATACGGAAATTATCAGAGTTAATTTTATCTTTGAAAAGAAGACATTTTTCATACCCAATTTGACCTACACGTTCCCAGCTGAAATCTCTTTTAATCAACTCAGACTCTAATAAAGCTCGTTTTTTGTGGGTATCGTAATTTGCATATACATCACGCATCATTTCAGATAAGTGATCAAAATTTGGTTCATAGTAGTTACCAGGTAGATCACTCATGGTGTATCTACCGTAGTTATTTTGATTTGCCGGTTTTTCACCAACAATCTTTACGGGTATACCTTTTTCTTTTGCGAATTCTAATTGGGCACAACAATCAGAATAAATTGAAGGTGTTCCACAAGCCATGGCTTCAATCAACGGAAGATTCCATCCCTCTGATCTAGCACACGAAACGAAGACATGACCTGTTTTGAGAAATTTTACATAATCTTCTCTTGATGGAAAGTGAACTATTTTGATTCTTTCATCTGTTAATCCATAAGCTGAAAGTCTTTCCTCAGTTGTCTTGAACCCATCCATTTCTTCACCCCACATGTTGTCAATGGAAACAACTAAATCAACAGGTTCATCTTTCGAAAAAGTTGATAGGAAGGTTTCAATTATTTCTTTTGTCGATTTTCTATAATCCCATCTACCAAATAGTAAGAATTTGAATCTACCATCTTTATATTCATCTAATAAATCAACTTTTTCTGGGTAAAATGTTGAAACATCAACACCTTCAGGCACCACTTGTATTTTTTCTTCAGGGTAACCTTGTTCTATTGAACATGTTTTTTGCCATTCAGAGGGTACCCAAAGCTCATCAAACTCTAAAAGTTTTTTGAAAAAGTCTTCAGGTTGTCTTGTGGATTCCCAAACATTATATGCGATTTTGGGGCCCAAGTAATTTTGATAAAAGTAATGATGATTTGTTTCAGATAAGACCAAATTGAAATCGTGTATGAAATTCTTTTTGTCATCACAATATATTTTATGGTCCTTGAGTCCGTCTTTGTCCCATAGAGACTGCTCATACAACATACTCTTATCTAAATCGTTGAGATTTGTTTCCCCATCGTGACACCTGTCACTATACCTATCCCAACTTTTACCGACGGTGAAGTTTCTAATTTTGATATTCAAATATTTCGATAACTCTCTAAAAAAATCTCTTGTGTGATTATTGTACCCCGTGGTTCCTATGTAACAACCATGCACGAATATTTTTGGTTTCATAATAAATTGTTTAATTCTTTCGTTGAAAAAATAACATATTATGGGTATTATTCAAATATAAATTGTAACAAAATCACATGAAAGAAAAGTTGAAAGATTCTTTGAAGAGTGCTAAGGAAAAATATTGTGAATTTATGTCTAAAAACGTAGACAATTTTTATGAAATAAATGGTTTTAAGTGCAGAGTGGAACAAATTGATATCTTTATTGAAATAGTTTCGGAGCATTTCGAGTTCGAGGAGGCTAATTTAATAGAAACGGGTGTAAGTGGAAATCTATGGTATGGGATGTTTGGATTTTTTCTCGGGTCGTTTGTGGAAAATTTCGGGGGTAGGATGGAATCTGTAGATGTTAACTGTGATAGTTGTAAATCAAGTCAAGACATTTTTAATAAAGAACTACCAAACTTAAAATACCAAACACACTGTCAAGATTCAATAAGTTTTCTAAAAAGACCAACAATCATACCCAACATAATCCATCTCGACAGTTACGATTTTCAGTTGTTCAACCCATTTCCATCTGCACTTCATGCTTGGAAAGAGTTTTCTGCAATCAGAAAATTGTTACCAAAAAAAAGTATCGTTTTTATTGATGATAATTGGTTGAAAGGAACTAGCTTACAATGGTTCCAAAACGGAAAAGAATACAATGAAGAAATAAAATTTCCTATTGTAGGAAAAGGTGCTCACATCTATCAAGAAATTATTTCGGATAATAGAGAATTCGAATTGATAGGTAACCATCATCTCCCTTATAATATGATTAAAATTTATATTAAGAAAAAATAAATATTATGGCACAAGGAGTTTATAAAATAACGGAAGATTTTGAAAAGGCTTTATGTGATTACACAGGGGCACCATATGCGATTGCTCTTGACAATATGAGTAATGCACTGTTTTTATCATTGTACTATGAGAAAAACATAAAAAAAAGTTTGACTGATGATCAAATAGATTGTCCTTCAAGAACTTACCCTTCAGTTCCTTGTGAAATAATTCATGCGGGCTTGAAAGTAAATTTTATTCCTGTTGAAGGAAAAACTATTAAAGGACCATATAGATTATTTCCAAGTAATGTGGTTGATTCTGCCCTCAGATTTACTGCTGACATGTATGTCTCAGGTACTCACATGTGTGTTTCTTTTACAGGTCCATATAAAACACTAAAACTTAGTAAAGGGGGGGCGATACTCACAGATGATGCACATGCGGCGATGTGGTTTAAAAGGGCAAGATTTAGTGGAAGGAGAGAATGTTCCTATCATGATGATTATTTTGACATGTTAGGTTGGAATTTTTATATGATGCCAGAAATTGCAACCCGAGGATTGCTGATGATGACTCAATTTTACAATTTGGACGGTACAAAAAAACATACCGAGGATTTGGAATTACCTTATCCTGACTTATCAAAATACGAAATTTATAAAAAATGAAAAAAGGAATAATTGGTGCCGGAGGATTCGGGAGAGAAGTATATTCAAGTTTGAGTACGAGAGATAGGGCTGAATGTAAATTTTTCGTTGATGATGAATATTACAAAACGGGGAGCGACAACATTCTTCCACTATCAAAGTTTAATGTAACTGAATATGAAATTGTGGTGGCAGTAGGTGATCCATTGTCAAGACAAAAAATTGTGAATTCATTACCTACTAACACAAAATATTTTACACATATTCATCCAACTGTAATAATTTTGTCAAATGATATTCAAATAGGTGAAGGTAGCGTTATTTGTGCGGGAAGTATTATTACTACTAATGTGGTCATAGGAAAACACGCTCATTTGAATTTACAAACTACAATAGGTCATGATTGTGAAATAGGGGATTATTTTACAACAGCACCTGGTGCCAAAATTTCTGGTAACTGTGAAATCGGAGACCGTGTATATTTTGGAACTAACTCCTCAGTAAGACAAAAAATAACAATAACCAACGATGTTACTATAGGGTTGAATGCGGGAGTTGTCAAAAACATAAGTGAGTCTGGAACTTATGTTGGAACACCTGCCAAGAAAATAAGCTAAGAATGAAGGATCTCATAGCGGTATTCACATATTGTCCCGATACTCAAAGGAAATTAATTCTTAATGAACTTTTGGAAAGTCTACAACCTATCAGAAAAAATTTTGATATTATTGTTCTCTCCCATTCTGAAATCCCAAGCACAACAAAAGACTTAGCTGACTTCTCATTTGTTGAATCGGATAATAGGTTACTCTACGATTTTGATTTGAGAAACAAATTTTGGTTCAAAGCAGAAAAACTTTTTCTACATTCTAGTTTAGTCTACCAATTCAGTACTCATTTTTCCATTTATAGTTTGATTCATTATGTAATAAACTTTTCCAAATTCAAAGGATATAAAAAAATCCATTGCGTAGAATACGATTTAAAAGTTTCAGATATTTCTATTTTTAACAATGTCAGCGATCGTTTGAATAATTTCGATAATGTTGTGTTTCGGTCTGAGGATGGGTGGATACATGGAACTTATGTTGCATTTACCACTACAAATTTTCCCAACGAGTATTTTCAGTTTTCTGAGAAATTTATTTTGGATGAGCTAAGAAAGGTTGAGACAAACATGACAGAGCACTATACACCTATGTTTTTGAGCGTTAACGGAAGAACAACTCATTATGAATCTTCGACCTCAATTTCTAAGGAGGGATCATTACAAAAAAATGATTCCCATGGTAATAATGAATTGAACTGGTGCGTTCCGATTATTGAAAAAGACACAGACCGATTATTTTTCTTCCTTTACAATGAAAAAGGTGGACAGTATGACTTGGATGTGATTTATAACGATAAACACATAAATTTACAAACAAGTGAAATTGGTATATGGAAACTTATACCCTTAGGTAATTTTTCAGAAATTAACAAATTATTGGTCTTGGTTAACAATAAAATAAAACACACTTTGAACTTTGACGAAAATAACCGTACAAAGTTTGCAAAACACAACTACATGTATTGGAGATGAAAGATCTGATTTTGATAACCGCTTTTTGTGACACTCCATCAAAGTATGATGTTCTTAGAAATTTGATTAATCAGATATCTGAACACAAAAACCACTTTGACATATTATTGGTTTCCCACTCCCCGATACCTCAAGACATATCTGAAAAAACAAATTTGACACTATACGATAAAAAAAATGATCTGATCTATGATTGGGATATGAGGGCGAAACCTTGGTTTGATCCTGGAAATGATAGACCGATCATGTCAATCTTCACAGGATACTTCAGCACCCACTTAGCAATTTGGAGGATGTTAATACTTGGGTTAGGGGTATCCAAAAACTGTGGATATAAAAAAATACATCATTTAGAATATGACTGCGATATCAAAGATTTTTCTGAGTTCTATGATAATTCAAAACTTTTAGATGATTATGACGCTGTAGTTTACAACAAAGTAACAGATACAGTAGACCCAATAATTTTTGGAACATTCCAATCATTCAGATTAGATAAAATCCCAAGTTTTTTGACTGAGTTGAACGAAGTGGGAATCAAAAAAATGATTTCTGAATCATTGGATAAATGTGCTGAGGGAATGTTTTTTGAATTATTAAATCAAACAAAAAAAACAATCATAAAAAACAAATCCGTTTTGGATCTGAATGGTAATAGTTTTGGTTTAAGTCACAATAAAATATCCACAGGTAACACCGCGTGGTGTTTACCATATTATGATAAGTTAACAAAAAAATTAGGTTTTGTTATTTGGAACATGGAAGAAAATGCCAATGATATAGAAGTACGATTAATTTATAACGACAAAGAAATAATTGATTTCGGAATCGTACAAAAAAATCATTGGTTATTAAGAGATATAGATGACTACCAAAACGCAAAAAATTTAATAGTATTATTAAACCACAAAATCAGAAACATATTTGAATTCGAAAAATACAAAGAAGAATTCAAATTGGCAAGTTTCCGTGAAGAAAACAAAAGATTATGATCAACATTGAGTACAACAGAGAAAAAAATACCACTTTAGTAAAATGCGGTAACATGGGGCATTTGAAAAATTATTTACCGTTAAAGGCTAAATTTGTAAACATTGTATCTAACGAGGAACACTTCTCGTCAGATCTTATTTCGCATACTTGGTGTTCATGGCAAGGAGCGGAACTAATAACAGATGTGTTATTTTATACTAAAGACGGTAAACTACTTTACGAGTGGAAATGGGACGTTACAGTTCATGGAGATGAAATAGAAAAAACCTTCTATTTCTATTTGAAAAATAGAGAAAATTTAGGTATGAAGTCTAACGGACTTGTAATCGGAAGCCACGATGGAAGGAACGGACATTGGATTTATCCAATTAAGAAAAATTTATCCACGGCTCTCCTGATTGATGGTAGTGAAAAACAATTCGAGGACCTCAGTAAAAATTATCATTACTATTCCAATGTTAAGATGATCAACACCATAGTCACGGTAGATGGGGGTGAAGTATCTTGGTACCAAGGTGGAGAGGGATATACAGATACGGTCAAAAAAGAATTGATACAATCATGGCTTAATGATAATCAAATTACTAAGGTCACGAAAAAGAGCCTCTCAATAAATGAAATCATGAAAAGTCAAAACTTTGATTGGGTACACTTGGACGTTGAAGGGATCGATGCTGATCTTATCTTATCCTTTGACCAAAGACCAAACGTAATTATTTATGAGAGCATGAACTTGAGTGAATTGGAGAATACAAAACTCAGTAATTGGTTCAAAGAAAATCAGTATTCCACAACTGTATGTAATGGGAATACAATCGCTTTTAAGATCTAGATTTTAGTACCTTTTTTTTGTTACCTTTCTTGTATAACTCAAGTAACTTCAAAGAGTTTTTGTAGTTTTTTTCCAAACGATCCAACTCTTCAACTGAGGTGCAAGTTTCACACGCAGAGTTCAACTGTTGCTCCGCTTCTTGTATTATTTTCTTTATTGTCTTGAGTAACTTCATCAATCATAAATATCACTTATCATACCTTTATTATAAATGGTATCAATCTATAATTTCATTAAGTATAAAACAAAGGATTGAGTTATTTATAGAAAAATGTGCTTTCTAAGTGAGTTGTAATGTCCTTACAAATATTGTTATAACACCAGGTTATAGTGGAGGTGACGGATTACTTGATGTTCAGGTTGATTTAACCAATAACGTAGTAAGTAATACTGACGTTGTTGTTGAAGTCGTTACTGATATCTATGGTACTAATTATGTGCCGGTATCAATTTTATCGGGTAATAATACCGGAACAAATACTGGATTCAATTTGGGACCTGGGGCTAGTACTCCCTCAATCAATAGTTATTGTGTTTCAGGCATTACAGGGGGTGATGGTGATATCGACTGTACCACTTTCGAGTGTGTACCTGGTTCATGTCCTTGTTTGTCAATTACACCGACTCAAACTGCGACACCAACCCCTACTCCAACTCCAACTGATACTCCTACTCAAACACCCACTTCAACACCAACTTGTTTTTCGCATGTTTTCTATACAGGAGAAACTTGTCCTGATGCGTGTCTGATGACAGGCTCATCAATTACCGTGTATACGTCAGGTGCGACAATAAATATCGGAGACCTCTTTTATTTAGATTGTGCTTTTACAATTGATGCTGAGGAGGGTCTTTATAGTAATGGAACTGATTGTTACCTCTATAGCAATACAAATGGTCATGCTGAAGTCATCTTCATAAGTTCTTGTTCAATTACACCAACGCCAACACCAACATATACGCCCACACCAACACCTAGTAATACCGAAACTCCAACTCAAACACCAACACCTAGTAATACCGAAACTCCAACGCAAACACCAACTCAGACCGAAACACCAACACAAACACCTACCAACACCGAAACTCCAACCACAACCCCGAGTGAAACACCCACACAAACTCCTTCGGAAACGCCAACTCAGACACCAGTGAAACTCCTACTTCAACTCCAACTCCAACAAATACTGAGACACCCACAGAAACTCCGACCACTACTCCTACTCAAACTGTAACATCTTCACCAGGTGCAATCTATCAGTTTCAAAATTGTTGTGACCCGTACAATGTTTTTAGATTCTATGGGGTTATGTCTTCGTTGTCAATTGGACAAGTCTGGGACATAAGTGTTTCCTTAGATTTTGTTGGTTGTGCAACTGTTGTCACGAACACTGGAGCCGGTCCTCTTTATGATGGAACAGGGGTAACATTCATGGGTCCTGCAGCTTCTTGTGCTGCTTGTATTACTTGTCCAACACCAACACCTACGACAACTCCTTCTCCTACTCCAACCCAAACACCTAGCAATACTGGAACACCAACCCAAACACCAACAAATACACAGACAGGAACTCAAACACCCACACCTAGCAACACCGAAACTCCAACCCAAACACCTTCAAATACACCTACTCCAAGTATAACAGCATCACAAACACCTTCAAATACACCTACTCCATCACATACACCAACACCATCACAAACTTCAGTTCTTCCTCCGATCGCATGTTTTTCAGCGACTACATCATCGGACCCTTGGTTCTATACTGATTGCTGTGGTGATTACATCTCTGGTACAGATACGAGTCTTCCGATTTGTGTTGACACTAATTTCCCTTATGATGGTATTACAATCAGCGTGGACCCTTGTAACGTTCCTATTTGTTATTCAGCCGCTACACTTGCAGATTGTTGTTCGGGTGAGATTTTCTTTGCGCTTGTTGATCAGAATACTGCTTCGGGGGATGCTGCCGTAGGGGTTGTTTATAGGTTCAATAATAGAAGTTATTACTTCATTAGGTTCGGTGGTCCTGGTGGTCCTTATTTGGGTCTACCTGATTTTGGTACTTGTGAGAAGGCGAACGAAATGTTCCCATGTGTGACTCCGACACCAACTGTGACCATGAGTCCATATCAGACTCCAACTATTACTCCTACACCATCAACAACACCTCTTACTTGTGACTATGATGAATTTTGTTTGAGAACTACGTTCACTGCTTTTACAGATTATAATGGAACATACTTTTCTGCGGGAACATATAACAATAAGATCTATTATTCGGGGGATGGTATAACTGCGGCTTTCATATATTATTTCACTGGGGTGACCGAAAGTTTCTGGTGTCTATCCGATACGTTGGGTGGTACCTGTATACTACAGGGTGCAACTCCTTGTTATTCTGTTTGCCCTGATATATCATCATACATTTTCACAGGAGGTATTTGTCCTACTCCAACACCAAGTCCGGCCGATTGTTCCACTTTGGATTTCGTTGCTTACTATGACTGTGATTATGAACCTTTGCCAACACCTACTCCTTCGGTTCCTTGTTCTCTGGTTGATTTTGACATGTCAGGTATTGGTGTCACACCAACCCCAACTCCTTCACCAGGTGCTTGTAATACGTTCATTGATTTCACTTTGAGTGGATATACAGCTCCTGATAACCCATCTCCAACTCCGTCTCCAACAATCACATTAACAAAGACAGTTGAAGTTGTGGGAGGTTATCTTTATCAATTCTTGAGAGATTCATTTGTATTCACAAGTGTTAGAATCCTTGAAGATTGCTCCGATGGTACAGAATACCAAACATCACAAACTCTTACCTATACAGGTAGTTTGGGTCAAATACCTGTGACTACTGGAACTACAATGCTTGTATTGATTGATGGAAGTGCAAGATGTGTAACTTATACCAAAGATAGGAGTGGTTCATCAAACACATGGGTCAGTGAAATACTTGAATTGTATTCTGCTTGTGGATATTGTAATCCTGTTCTCAGTCCAACCCCAACTCAAACACCAACGATAACACCTACACAAACTTCAACACCAGGTATTACACCTACAGCAACCGCTACACCAACAGTATCACCATCACAAACTGCTTCACAAACACCTACCCCAAGTCAGACGGCAAGTCCTGGATCAGATCCATCACCAACGCCATCGAATACTCCATCGATAACGCCATCAACAACAGTTACTTCAACTGTTACACCAACACTCACCGCATCCCCAACTGTCACACCAACACCATCGTCAACTCCAACTTGGTTATACGTCTACGAATCATGTCAACCAATTGGAAACGTAAGACCTGTGATAGTTCAAGTGATACAAACACAACCTGTTCCATTTATGTCGGTACAAAGAACAGTGTTCAAAGATTCCAACGGTACACCATGGAAGTTCGTGGGTCAATCAGATGTTACTTATATCGCACCTGTCGGTATGGAAACATTAAGATATGATGGAAACTACTTTGTAAATGCGAATGAGTATGTTTATCAAACTTGTCAAGAAGCACTTTCAGTATCAGGATCGAATCCTTGTGATAATTACATCTACTATCAATTGGAAAGATGTGATAACCAAGATATTGTAATTGCCAAAGGTTGTGACCTTATTTTTAGCCCAACTGGAGATACAGGAAACTTTGGAAATCTGAACCCATCAATAGATGCAATTGTAACTGTATTCACTTATGACACTGGAAATGTTCTGTTGGATCAGTTCTGTGGTAGAATAACTGCAATTCTTGATCTACCTGTTGATACACTTAGTATCCTTCAAAACCCACCTGTTGGAGCTGTCTATACTTGTCAGACATGTCCACTTTATTATCTATACACAGTATCAACATGTAATGATGATAACCAACAAGTGACCAACTTCCCGATGTATGTTCCTTACACAGTGGGACCACTTACTGGTGTAACATCTGTATCTGTAAACGAAAACGCTAATTGTTATCAAATTGTAAGTTCACTTGGATTGGTCTATGAACCATTCCTGAATAACCTACTCGATTTGAATCAGGCTTACAGTTGGGAGAATGATTATGTAGATTGTAACTCTTGTTTCACTGATCAGAACCAATACATTTTATCAGGACTAACCATCGGAGATAACGAATATGATGCTCAAGATGGAAGAGGTTCAACTGAACAACAATCCTTGGGGGGGAATAATCTGACACCAAACGACAATCCCAATGGATTTGTGGTAAATACTTAATATATGGCAGTTAGAGTTTACATAAATGGTTTGACAGGGGCAACTCAACCCTATGACGTGTATGTTTGCCAACCCGACAACACCGGATGTTTCTACATATCCACAATCGAAAACTCCGATCTTCCATATGAATTCGATATTCCCGCACCGTACGATGTTTCAGTAGCTTACATGATTAAATTAATCGATGATAATGATTGTATAATATCAGGAACCTCTATAGTATAATGCCATTGGAAATTACCATATCATCAGTTACAGCAAACACACCCGTTGACATTTACGTCTGTGAGTTGGATGGAAGCAATTGTGCATATATCTCAACCGTTTCTACGTTTCCATTTGTCTTCTCGGCACCACAGTGTGTTGAGGGGTCGTATTTCGATTCAAATTTCGGGTTTTATGATTGTGAGGGTACATTGTTCACGGGAACAACTGGAGGAACTGGGACGATCTGTGTGAATTATGAGCTACCTTATTCAGGAATCGTGCTCACGAATATAAATTGTTCGGTCGACCAAACTGATTTTTTGGTGAAAATTATCGACACACAAGGGTGTGAACATACCGAAGTGGAAGCAGTTACTCCCACACCGACTTCAAGCCAAACCGCAACCCCAACACTCACACCAACTCAAACACCAACCCAAACAATTACTGCCACAATAACATCAACGGTTACCCCCTCAACAACGCCGACACTATCTCTAACACCCACCAACACACCAACACCAACCTCAACTCCTGTATGGGTGGCTCACAACTTCGGAAACACATTTCATTCTACGTCAACACTTGCTCTCTCGGACTACATAAATGAGGGTCAATATTGGTACACATACATCGCTGATGCTTATTTGACTCCAGTCTTAGGAGTGGTTGTATTTCAGATTGTTGCTAATGATAATTTGTTCAGCCCTGTTAACGGTGGGGATCAATGGAGAATAATGACATTCAATTCTGAAATATGGGCGGTTCAAATAAACCCATCTGGACAGATAGTTGATTATGTCTACGGTCCAACACAATCACCAACTCCAAGTGTGACCGCAACTCAAACACCTACTGTTTCCATAACTCCTTCAAATACTCCTTCGGTGGGATCATCACCAACCCCCACTGAAACTCTAACTCAGACCCCTACTTTGACAAATTCTCCAACGCAGACTAATACACCAACAAATACACAAACAAATACTCCAAGTGAAACACCTACTCTTACCCCAACGCAAACTAATACTCCTTCTAATACCCCAACCATTACAACAACACCCACCAACACACCTACGCCAACACTGACTAATACATCTACACCAACTAACACTCCTTCCAATACACCTACAGAAACTCCTACCCCAACAAATACTGAGACACCCACAAACACTATTACCCAAACACAAACACCAACATCGACACCTACAAACACTATCACCCAAACACAAACACCAACAAACACACAAACACCTACAAACACTCAAACACCAACTCCAAGTATTACTGCAAGTCAAACTCAAACTCCAACAAATACTGAAACAACAACCCCAACAAATACTCCTACCGAAACTGTTACACCAACAGAGACTCCTACCACAACTCCTAGCGAAACACCCACCAATACACCAACCGAAACACCAACTGAGACACCTACATCAACGCCAACTGAAACTCCAACAGAAACGCCAACTGAAACTCCTACTAACACTCCAACTCAAAGTGAAACACCTACAAATACACCAAGTGAGACACCAACAGAAACGCCAACTGAAACACCTACACAAACTCAAAGTGAAACACCTACAAATACACCAAGTGAGACACCAACAGAAACGCCAACTACCACTCCAACTCAAAGTGAAACACCTACAAATACACCAACTGAAACTCCTACGCCAACAACAACTACAACTTTAACAGCATCTGAGACTCCAACCCAAACACCAACAAACACTGAAACTCCAACCCAAACACCAACAAACACTGAAACTCCTACGCCAACAACAACTACAACTTTAACAGCATCTGAGACTCCAACATCTACCGTAACCCCAACAAATACTAATTCTCCAACCAATACCGTAACTAATACTCCAACAACAACACAAACTAATACACCAACTACAACAACCACTCCGACAACAACACCAGGTTATGTTACAAGTAATTTAGTGTTGTATTATGACCCAAGTAATCCATCAAGTTATTCAGGGTCAGGCACGGCATTGAATGACCTATCAGGAAACAATTTAACAGGAACACTTTCGAACGTTACATATAGTTCACCCGAATTTAATTTCAACGGAACAAACTCAACAATATCAACTCCTGACAATGTATTATTAGAACCTGGAAGTGGGGATTGGACTATGGAGGCTTGGGTGAACCATTCGGTAGTCGCAGGCTCAAATAGAATCATCTTTGCCAAGACAGATGGAGGAAATGCGGCGGATTGGGGTTATGGTCTTAGAACAAACGCCGCAGGTGCAACATATGGAGAAATTGCGGATGGAACGACATCGATACAATCAAATACCTCAACATTAACCACAGGTGTTTGGTATCAAGTTGTTGCTGTTTGGACTAATGTTGGGGCAGATACTTTTGAATTATTTATTAATGGTGTTAGCCAGGGTAGTAAACCTCATTCATTTACAAGTATTAAAAATACAACAAGCCCGTTGTATATTGGTTCATTTAACAACGGACAATTCCCACAGTGGCTCAATGGTAAAATAGGTGTAGTTCGTTTGTATAATAAGGCACTATCAAGTGGAGAAGTATTGTTAAACTACAATAATGACTCGTCTAAATATATTACGCCGACCTCTACCCCAACTCCAACAACAACTAACACTCAAACACCAACAAACACTGAAACACCTACACCGACACCAACAATAACGCCTACAACCACAACAACTCAAACACCAACGGTGACAATAACATCAACAAGTAGTACCACACCAACGCCTACACCGACACCAACATCAGGAGGTACATCAGATATGATGGTAAGAATTATTGAAGACGGAGGAAATGTTGTATGGTCAGGTTCAGGTAAATTTAACCTATCTTCATTGAGTAATGTCGGTTCAACAAATATAACTCCAGGATTTGCTGCTAATCAGGCAATATGGGCTTGCGGACCATTAACGCTCACTACTATGGACCAATATAGCGATTCTAGTTTAACATATCCCGCTAGTTTTGGTGGACCTGGTGGTACAGGACCAACAACTGGCTCAGGTGATATGTTTGGAGTTTTAACTGGTGGTTCAGGAAGAACAATCATTGTTCCATCAGGATACACATCTAATACATTCATAAGTGGTTCTACAACATATAATGGAACAACAATTGCAGGAATGGGATTGAGCGCTGGAACATATAATTGGACTTGGACTAATGGTTCAATGACATTACAAATCGGATAAAAACAAAAAATATGGCAACAATAACACCAACCCCAACACAAACAATTGGGTATTACATATATCAATTAGGTTCAGGAAACACGTTTTCACTAGCATGTAGTAATTTTTCGGGTAATTCTTTTACAGTTTACGCACCAATCTCGGGAGGATCAGGTCCAAATATTGGTGAGTATCTTTATACAGTTGCTGTTACACCACCTTCCGTGCCCGTTGGAAATGGGTTTTATTCAAATGGAGTAGCTTGGTATCAAGTTTCTGGTGGGCTAGGGCAAATTGTATCGGGAGATCCAGATGGTTGTTTATAACTGTATAAAAAAATAGATTTTCTGTTATTTATTAATTGATAGAAATAATATTTAATGGGTGTTTTTTCAGTATTTTATGATCCATCTTTAACCTCAGGTTCAATCACCGGAGTAACTAACTCACTTTATGATAATTTGGTGGGGAGTTTTCCCGTTACTTTCTCTGAAGGTCAGGATTATCTATCTGGTGACACAGAAGAATTTGTGGGGGTTGTTCAAGTAGGTTGGTCGGGTGTGACTGACTTTACAGCAACAATAGAACTGAAAATCAATAATGTAACATTTGGCACCCCTTTGATTTGGTCAGGTTCAGGGGTTTATGATTTTGATTCTGCTTTTATTTTGGCTACAGATGACGTTTCTATAACAGCAAAAAACATTGTTCCAGCAACACCTACACAAACACCATCACAAAGTCCTACCCCTTTTGAGACCCCAACACCAACTCCGCCCGACAATTGTCTTTGCTATCAAATTTTCAATGAAATTAACCCCGCACCACCAGATGTAGTATATCTAAATTGTAATCACGAATACATAAATGTTTTAGTCCCCCTTTTGGATACAATCTACGTTTGTGCTATTGAAGGTTACATAACTGCACCTCCGGGATTTACAGTAACCCCAATTGATGAAAGTTTTTGTGGGGGCTGTGTTGAGGGTCCTACTACAACTCCTACAGAAACTCCAACGGAAACACCAACACCGACACAAACACCATCAATATCTGTGAGCCCGTCCCAAACCCCATCCAACACACCGACACAAACACCAACTGAAACCACTACACAAACACCTACGCAAACTCCAACTCGAACTGCAACACCAACACCAACTCAACAAGTATGGTATTGGTCTGCCCTTTTATGCGGAAGTCCTTCTATCCTTGTAAATTTTAGATCCTTCGGACCCCAACAGGGTAATGTGATTTATGGGTATTGTGCTGTTTGTGGAGGTACAAATCAATGCTTTGACAACGTAAGTCCCTCTTTCGTTCCTAATACAAACGATGTAATTTATTGGTTTGATGATTGTGATGAGTGTTTGAATCCACCATCACCAACACCAACCAACACAGAAACTCCGACACAAACTCCATCTAATACAGAAACGCCAACCCAAACGCCTACACAAACGCCATCGAACACTCCGACTGAAACTCCGACTGAAACACCTACTCAAACTTCAACACAAACGCCAACGCAAACGCCATCCAATACTCCGAGTGAAACACCTACTCAAACTCCATCCAATACCCCGACTGAAACACCTACGCAAACTCCATCAAATACACAAACTGGTACTCCAAGTCAAACACCTTCTAATACTCCAACTGAGACACCTACTGAAACACCTACTGAAACACCTACTCAGACTCCAAGTGAAACACCTACTGAAACCCCTTCTAATACACCTACAGAAACACCTACTGAAACTCCCACTGAAACTCCCACTGAAACTCCCACTGAAACTCCAAGTCAAACACCTACTGAAACATCTACTCAAACCCCTACTCAGACTCCAAGTGAAACACCTACTGAAACCCCTTCTAATACACCTACAGAAACACCTACTGAAACCCCTTCTAATACACCTACAGAAACACCCACTGAAACACCCACTGAAACTCCCACTGAAACTCCTACGCAGACCCCGAGTGAAACCCCTACTCAGACTCCAAGTGAAACACCTACTGAAACCCCTTCTAATACACCTACAGAAACTCCATCACAAACCCCTACGCAAACTGAAACTCCCACTCAAACTCCCACTGAAACTCCCACTGAAACTCCTACTGAAACTCCAAGTCAAACACCTACTGAAACTCCATCACAAACCCCTACGCAAACTGAAACTCCTACTGAAACTCCTACAGAAACTCCTACTGAAACTCCTACTGAAACTCCAAGTCAAACGCCAAGTCAAACTCAAACACAGACCTCAACACAGACTCCTACACCGAGCCAAACTGCGTCTGAGACTCCTACTCAAACCCCATCCAATACACCCACGGAGACACCTTCACAGACACCTACAGAAACCCCTACACAAACTCCGTCCAATACACCTACGGAAACACCGTCACAAACCCCAACTCAAACCTTAAGCCAAACACAAACACCTTCACAGTCTCCTACTCAAACACCATCAAATAGTCAGACACCTACGCAAACACAAACTCAAACACAAACCCCGAGCCAGACGGCAACTCAAACTCAAACACAAACTCCAACCCCTACTGTAACTAAGTGTCAGGGTGGTTGTGTTGACGGTGTTACCGTCAATGTAACCTTTGCTGGTGTTATTAGTTTCTTGGATTGTTATGGTACAACTTTGTATCAGGTTGTGCCAACAGGAACACAACTTATCAGTGCAGTTAATGGTGTAAATAAGGACACTTTAGCTGGATCTGCTGCCTTCACTGTCACACTCAACGGTAATTGTTTTAACCCACCTACACAGACCCCGACACAGTCTCCATCAACAACACCAACTGCAACTCCGACCACAACTACAACATTAACAGCCACTCAAACTCCTTCAATTACGCCATCACAGACAACAACTTCAACGCAAACCCCAACACCAACCACTACTCCGATCATCTGTGGATCAGGTAAAACAACAGGTAATCACTACTTCTACGACTGTTGTGGTAACTTGGTTACAGGGTCTGCACCTAATTTGATTGTAAGTATTGATTATACAAGGGCTTTCAATGGAGTGGAACTGCTAAGAGCACCAAGTGACCAATATCTAAATTGCCCTACCCCAACACAAACTACTACACCATCTCCCACAACAACTCTCACAACAACGCCAACAACGACCCCAACACCAACCAAAACACCGACTCAAACCCCTTCTCACACACCAACACCATCCAACAGTGCTTATGTTAGAAGACAAAACGATTGTGATATATTAACAATATTCCCTATGGGAGTTCTTTGTAATGTTGTGGCTCCTTCGGGTCCAACGACACAAGATGGAGTTCTATCTTTGATTATTACTGGTGGATCATCACCTTATACTGTAACATGGTCAAATGGACAGGTAGGTCAAACACTTGTTGGGATGCAACAAGGGTCATACGGAGTTACTGTTGTAGATTTCTATGGTGATTATACAGCCACCACAATATGTTCATTGATGGCACCAACTCAAACTCAAACACCATCACAAACGGCAACACCAACCAATACACCAAGTCCGGTTTATCCTAATCTATGTTTCATATACAATGGTAAGGAACTCCTTCAATTCACATGGTCAGGAAGTTACAACGGAAGACCTCAATGGAGTTTCTCAAACGGAATACAAACTTCCTATGTTCGTTGGAACATCGAGCTTGGAAGATGGCAGATCTATAACTGGTTTGGTGCTGGCACACCTGTTTCAACGGTCACAACAACGATCCCAACATCGGGATGGAGATTCGAGGGCACATATGTGGGCACATTGGATGTTACTGTCGGCACGTGTGGTCAGTTCCCTCCACTTAATATAACAGTTGAAGTTGACCCAACTACCTGTGGAAATGTTGCACCGTATGATGGTGGAATTACAATCACACCAATAGGAGGTAGACCACCATATACGTTCTCAATCGACGGTGGTATCAATTTCTCAACAGGAAACGTGTTCTCGCAATTACAAAACGGAACATATACAGTTGTTTGTAGAGACTCCAACAACCAATCAATCCAAAGAGAAGCCATCGTTTTATCTGATTCTTCACTGATTGACTATCAGATTAGTGTGAACACAAGTGGTTCTACAGAGGTAGGAACAGCTAATACGAAAAGAGGTGATTGGTGTGTTGAGGTTCAACCACCACTTCCAATCGGTACGACAATCAGATTTGGTCTTGCTGTAACAACAACTAAGACATTCGATTCACCAGGAACATCTACCGCAGTTCCAAACACCGTTGTGAAGAAAAATGGTTTGGATCTTAGTACAAATAGAAACTTCACAACAAATGAAACAGGTATTAGACCTAACTGTGATCCGTACATTAGAGATCAAGAGGTGTTAACTTCTGTATACGATGTAACAATTTCAAGAGGGGATATTATATCTGGAACCTCAACTTCAGTTCTTGCGATAACAAATGGAGTTTCAGGACCTAACGGATGTGCTACAAGGGTTTCTCAAACAATTGTGGTTAAAGCACAATCTGCAATCCTACAAGGATGCTCTTGTTGTACAGTTCAAGCACTTGATGCTTCGGGAGGTATACCATCACACGCCATTCAATTCTCTACAATAACGCCACCACCACCGACAGTGGCAACTGGTAATCTATCATCTTCTTGTAACTGTTACTACTACTTAGTGTATGTTTGGGATGGAACAGGTGACAGAAATGACTACATGTTGTATTGGGATGATTGTAATGGAGACCCTGATTCAAGACCTACGGTTAATGATGCAACATTTAGGATTTGTACTAATGATGTCAACAGTATAACAGGTGATTTCATTTACGATATAACCGAGGACGGATGTTGTCAAGGCGATGTTTGTGATGTTTGTTCGTTAAGAGCTTTACCAAATATTGTCTATTCTTATACTCCAAATATCACAGTTGGAACCGTGATTTATTTGGTTAACACAAACGGAGTGCTTTCTTCACCAATCAACGGAAACTCTTTCTACTACAGGTTCGCTTGGAGTGGAGCTTTACCAACACCATATGATGTAATTAAAATATCCGCACTTGGTGTTGTGGAGGAACTGATTGATTGTGAAAGTCAATGTCCTTTACCTGAAGTGTATCCGGGATCAGGTGTGGGTATGAGTTGTACAGAAGCTTGTGCTGAGTCAATCGCTAACCCAATTACAGTCTATTCTAATTGTAATAGTCTATCACTTGGAGCTGGCTGTGAATTATATTCAAATATTCTCTACGCACCTCTCACTGGCTATAGTGTGGTTGTGATAAATGGAATAAGTTTTGAAGTTAACTCGGTTAACGGTGTCATAACAGGAATAACACCAATTCAATGTTGTTAAAAATAAAGAATAAGTATTTATAAAAGATGAGTTATATTATTAAAAATACAGCGGCTCTAATCAACACAAAACTTACTGATGTAGGTAGAAGGAATATTTCTCAAGGAAACTTCAGAATTGCCTACTTCCAAATCGGTGACAGTGAAGTTAGCTATAGCGCAGTACCAAACTACAACCAAACTAATAACTCAATCTTAGAACCCGCTTTCAATGCACAAAATGACTCAGGAACACCAAATTCAAACAAACAAAACGTTAAGTATCCGTTTTATGTTCAAGGTAGCTCTGGTAACACTTATGGAATTCCTTACATGGATTCCAAAGTAGAACCAATCTACAATGCGGCCGGTGTTAAAGGTTTCTTCACAGGTTCTACAAGCTCTTGGTATAGACAGTTTAGTTCAGGTTATACTGTGAATTCAGTTTATGAAACATACATGACCAACTTCACAGGAACAGACCAAATAACAGTTGATTTCGTAGCTGGATCATGTTCTTCCTTGGATCAAGAACCAGCAACTGGTAATACCAAAGTTGGTGATTTTGCCGTTATTTACTTTGATGGAATCGGATCTTGTTTTACATTCTCAGGATCACCAATTCTGACTTATAAGATTGAGCAAATTACAGGAACTCTCACCTCAACTGTAACATTTACCCTCGATAGACCGACTCCAATTTACACCACAGCAAATCCATCTGCTTTAGCTAAGGTCATAATTTATCCTGCAGAGATGACAGATCTTTATGATACCCTAACTCCATTACCAAATTGGGATGTAGATGTGATAAATTTCGAAACGCCTTGTGATGTAGCTTTTGAAGATACTTTGATATGGAACATGAACATACCATGGTCAGAGAGTCCAGCTGGTTTGTTGAGCTCAATTTATGAAGATTACTCTCAATACGGATCAGTTGGATACATCGGTTCTAAAGAATATTGGAACTATCAAAATGCAAGTGGTGGTACAGACACCGGTGAGGTTTTCTACTATAACTCATTCGATGAAAAAATTAAGGTTTCACCAAGAGAACAGAAATGCATTTCCATAGTTCACTATACAAATCAATCTATTGACAATGTATATGGTGAAAAATTTGCGTTGGTTCCTACTGATCCATTGAACCCTGACGATGATACAGGATTAGCTAAACATTTCAAAGTATCATTACCCACTCTTTTGTGGCACAAAAACGACGGAAGTACATTTGGGGAAACGTTCTACGTAGAGCCTCCAAACTACGAAAGCTTATTCCAAGAATACTTCCTTAAATCCTCAGTGAATACAGATATGAACGACCCAGGTATTCGTTATTATTATTTGTATGATCTTCATCCAGATGATAATAACAACCTCAATCGTGTTGGTAGAGTTTTCCCCGACCAACAAACAGTTGTATTCGATGATGAGGAAATATGTGCAGCCATTTCATACAAATCAAATAGAAACTGGACTTTACCCGCACCGAAACTGTCGAGAATTAGTCCAAACGTGTGTAACAATAACAATCCAACCGCAACAGGTATATTATCAGCGGCTACAGAATTTATGTATGTAACATATAGATTTCAAGATTCAACAAGATTTGTTGCAACCGCAGACACATTACATTGTAATTACTATCAGAAAATTCAGGGACCAACCGGTAACACTCAAGATTCACAGAACGTGACAGTAAGATTTGGTGCTGAGTTTCCGTATTTAGTTCAAGGAGGTCTGAACGGATTCAGTGCCACCGATTTCCAATTAATATTCCAAAAAGTTACTGGCGACACAAAACCAGATCCTACCAAATGGTTAATCTATGATTACACATCTGATCTTACATCCACAATGTCAAGTGGATATATTACGGTAAACGGTCTGACAGGAACAACTTTCATAATAACAAAAGAAGATTATGACTTAGCAACAACATATGATTTGGGAGACTACGTTTCAATTCCAACTAACGGTCAGAGTTCAGTTCTAAACTTTGGAGATGAATATTTCTTTTACGGAAACTTACAAACCGATATTCAAGCCACAATTTATGAGATGAGATACCTCATCAATCTTAGTAGAAATCAGTTTACAAATTCCTCAAATCCAACATATGTTTCAGGATCAACAGCATATGTTTCTGAAATTGGGCTTTACGATGAGAATAAAGACCTTATCGTTATATCTAAGCTACAATCCCCTGAAATGAGACAGGGAATTCAACAATATGTAGTGAAGTTAGATTTCTAATTTATGGCAAAAAAAATATCGGCAAATTCACCCAAAGTATTGGGATTGGATGTATCTACGAAAACAATCGGATGGGCTTTGTTCGATATCTCGACAAAAAGTCTTTTGGAACTAACCCATATTTCTCCTGTTCCCAAACCCAAAGTTGAAAATAAAATTGAGGAACTAATCCTTAAATCACACATTTTCAGAAATAAGATTCAAGCTTATGTTGGTTTGGGTATTGAACAAGTCATAATTGAAGAACCTTTGTTAAACTCGAATAATATTTGGACTGTCGGAACACTGATGAGATATAATACGTTGATATGTAATCAAATATATGAAGTTTTAGGTATAGTACCCAAATTTATTTCTACATATAATGCAAGAAAATTCGCATTCCCACATTTAGTACAACAAAACGATAAGTCAAAATTCGTATTATTTGGTGGGTTTCCCAAAGATATCGACAAAAAAGTAATCATTTGGGAACTTGTAGCAAAGAGAGAACCACAGATTATGTGGCAATACACAAAGAACAATACACTCAAGAAAGAAAACTACGACCAAACCGACGCATATTGTGCGGCTTTGGGTTTCATGAAGCAAACTCAGATTTGGTAGAATAACATTTTATACTTATCTTTGTACTATATGTCAAAGTATTGTATAAAAACTGACTACGTCAAAGCGGTAAAAAAAACAATGAGGAGGCTTGGCCCTGTAACCGTTTCAAACTCTAATATCTTTGGAGAATTTTCAATAGTAGGCTTGAGGAAGTACTCATACTCTATTGAGGTAGATATCGAATTCACAGGGAAGGTACTTTTTCGTATGGGACACAATCGACAATTTTTTGATTCATCAATCCTTCAGCGGTACAACGCATCGAAAATTAAAATCAACCGAATCATAAAAAAATATCTTCTGAAAGAGGTCAGGATGAGAGTCAATTACTTTGACTTAGACATGAGATATTATAGTGACATAAAAAAAATAACTTGGAAATAAATGAAAATCATTGCAACAATCCTTCTCGGATCAATTATCTTTACAGGCGTATTCATTGTCATTGGTGTTATAATTGAAAAAAACTTCGATGAATCTCATCCTGTAAAAAAATGGTGGAGAAAACACATAATCGATAACGCACCACAAGACATCGACATATGACCGATGAAGTAGAGGTTTTAGTTGATCTTCTACGAGATGTACTAGGAGATGAAAAACAACACTATGAATCGAAAGCACAAATATCTTTCGATTGTCCTGTCTGTGCTGAAGAAAAGGGTTTAGATGGGGGGGATGGAAAAGGTAACCTCGAAATAAATTACAGTAGACACGTATACAAATGTTGGGCTTGTTCTGAGACTTACGGGACCCATGGACCTCTTGGTAAGTTGTTTGATAAACATGGGACAAAAAAACAAAAGAAGCTCTATGAGTTGATAAAACCAGAGGAACTCAAAAAGTTAGATCAGAAAAAAGTAAGTCTCAGATATCCCGAAGGTTTCACAAAGTTTGAAGACTCCAATCCAATTTTCATACCACATAGAGAAGCAATTAACTATCTTCAAAGTCGTGGAATCACAGACGAAATCATCAAGAAATACAAAATCGGATACACTGTAACCGGGGATTATGCCTATAGGATAATCGTTCCCTCATTCAACTCAGAAGGTAGATTAAACTACTTTATCGCCAGAGCTTGGACCAATAAAAAAATGAAATACAAAAACCCACCAGTCCCTAAAGATGATATTATCTTCAACGAAAGTATGATTGATTGGACCAAAGACGTATATCTGGTTGAGGGTGTTTTTGATTCATTTTTCTTAGACAACTCAATTCCCATGCTAGGTAAGGTAATGAGCCGTTTGTTAATGGAATTAATCTATAACAAAGCTCAGGCTAAAATTATTATTTGTACTGATGGTGATGCTTGGGAAGCGGGATTGAAAGTTTACCATGAACTCAATGGTGGAACTCTTTATAATAGAATTAGAA
>Ga0169931_10003785_pt1 | contig 23859 bp, 25 predicted proteins | sample Kivu_15m_20L_FD_129675 | JGI IMG/M metagenome (GOLD analysis project Ga0169931, IMG submission 129675) | Freshwater microbial communities from Lake Kivu, Western Province, Rwanda to study Microbial Dark Matter (Phase II) - Kivu_15m_20L... | ecosystem: Environmental > Aquatic > Freshwater > Lake...
GGTGAGAAAGGCATTCACCTCCTTGCTGCCCATCTCCCGCGGATGGCGCATGCCATGAAACCGCAGGAACCGCCGCAGCCACTGCTCATAGGTGGCCACCGTGCGGCGCGCGTAGTGGCGGGCCTGCAGCTCCTGCCGGTAGCGCTGGATCAGGCCCTTTCCCCAGCCCTCACTCACTTGCCGATGCAGAAGCGGCTGAACACGCGATCGAGCACCGCCTCGTTCACCTCCTCGCCGGTGATCGCGCCGAGGTCCCGCACCGCATCCCGCAGATCGATCGTCCAGAAATCCCAGGGCAGCCCCGCCGCCGCGGCCTCGAGGCTGCGGCCCAGGCTCACGGCCGCCGCCGCCGCCAGCTCCCGCTGTCGCCCGTTCAGGGCTGCCCTGATCCCCTGCAGCTCCAGCACGCCGCAGCGGTTCAGCAGCAGCGGCCCGAGGGCCTCGATCCCGGCGCCGCTGCGGGCGCTGATCGCCAGATCGGCCGGCGGCGACGGGGCCCGCCTTGGCGCGGGCATGGCCTCGGAGGCTTGCGGGGAAGGCGCCGCCTCGCCTGCCTGCCCTCGGCCGCTGCCCCGAGCCAGCGGCTCCAGCAGCAGATCCGCCTTGTTACCCAGCCGCAGCAGCGGCACCCCCTCGGGCGCCAGCTCCAGCAGGGCCTGATCGGCGGCCGTCCAGCCCTCGGCCAGATCAAACACCAGCAGCACGGCATCGGCGCTGGCCAGGGCCTCGCGGCTGCGTTCGATGCCCAGGGCCTCCACCCGGTCGCTGGCCTCACGGATGCCGGCGGTGTCGAGCAGGGTGAGCGGCACCCCCTCCAGCACGATCTCGCTCTCGAGCAGATCGCGGGTGGTGCCGGGCAGATCGGTCACGATCGCCCGCTCGCGGCGGCTGAGGCGGTTGAGCAGGCTGCTCTTGCCCACATTCGGGCGGCCCACGATCGCCACCCGCAGCCCTTCACGCAGCACCTCGCCAGCGCGCGCCTCGGCCACCATCGCCGCCAGGTCGGCACGCACCGCCGCCAGCGCCGCCATCACGGCGCCGCCATCGAGCGCAGGCAGATCCTCCTCGAAATCCACCCGCGCCTCCAGCTCCGCCAGCTGATCCAGCAGCCGTTCCCGCAGGCCGTTGATCCGCCGCTGCAGGCCACCTTCCAGGCCCGCCATCGCCAGCTGGGCGGCGCGGCGGCTGCGGGCAGCCACCAGCTCCATCAGGGCCTCGGCCCGGGTGAGATCGAGCCGGCCGTTCAGAAACGCCCGCTGGCTGAACTCCCCCGGCGCCGCCGCCCGCGCCCCGGCCGCGAGCACCAGCTCCAGCACCCGCCCCACCGCCACCAGGCCGCCGTGGCAGTGAAACTCCACCACATCCTCGCGGGTGAAGCTGCGGGGCGCCCGCATCAGCAGCAGCAGCGCTTCATCCACCCGCTCACCGCCGGCCGGATCCACCACATGCCCGTACAGCACCCGGTGGCTCTCCCAGCGCTGCCGGCCCGGCGCCACGAACAGCTGCCGGCCGATCCGCTCGGCGCCCGGCCCGGAGAGCCGCACGATCGCCACGCTGCCCTGCCCGGGGGCCACCGCGGTGGCAACGGCCGCGATCGTGTCGCCCGCAGCGAGGCCTTTCTGCCCATCTCCCCTAGGGTCGTAGGCCATTCCAGCAGCCGCGGCGTTCACCCGAATCGATGGCAGGTCGTTCCTCCCAGTCTCGGCCCGCACCGCCGGCATCTGCTGAAGCCCGCGACCGGCCGCTCTGGCAGCGCCAGCTGCGCTGGCGGCGCCGGCAGCTGCAGCGCAGGCTCGGCTGGTTGTGGGGTCAGGAGGGCAGTCCGGGCCAGCGGGCGAGGGGCCTGGCGGCCGGGGTGTTCACCGGCTGCCTCCCCTTCTTCGGGCTGCAGATCGTGCTGGGCGTGGCCCTGGCGGCGGCGATGCGCGGCAACCGCATCCTGGCGGCGGCGGGCACCTGGATCAGCAACCCCCTCACCACCCTGCCGATGTGCTGGCTCAACTACCAGATCGGCGTGCTGCTGCTCGGGCCTGGCCCCGCCTGGCCCGCCATCGACGACGTGGATGCGCAGACGCTCAAGCTGCTGGGCTGGTCGTTCACCAGCCGGCTGCTGCTCGGCTCGGTGCTGCTCGGTGCGCTGGCCGCCTTGGTCTGCGGTGTGGTCTGCTGGCGCTGGCTGCACAGCCGCGATCAGCAGGACGCCCTGCGCAGGAATGAGCCGCACGCTGGCTGATCAGGCAGAAGGCTCAATCTCGCCCAGCCTCAGGCGCAGACACCATGCCGAGGCAGCCGACAGGCTGAGCTCGCTGGCTGGCGGATCGGGCAGGCAGAGATCTGGCCGAGCCCTGTTCAGGAATTGCTGAGGCCCGGAAACACCATCAGATCGATCGCGCCGCCCACCGGCTGGCGCCACTCCCGGAATTCGGCAGCGAGGGCTCTCTGCTCCTCGGGGAGCGCGAGCGCCTCAAGATCCTGGAGGCGCTGGTGCACCAGATCCAGGGTGTTATCGATCAGCTGGGCGGCCTGTTCAGAGGTCATGGCGGATCGGATGCAGGAGACAGACGCCGGGCCTCACCGAGGGTTGGCAGAGCGCTGTGGTGTGTTGAGCGATCTTGTAGGGCGCTCCTTCAAAGCAGGCGGTAACGCGTGACACGGGTCCCGCCCCGTGTGCGAGGACCCGCACCCAGACGCCATGCCCTGCATCACACCGCTGACGCGCCACAGGACCGTCCAGGCGGCTGGAGGGCGCCAGCGTGGCCATGCTGAGCCGGCGATGGGCACGGCGCCACACCCACCCCGATGGCTGAGACGGATCCCGCAACCCCCACCAGCGCGCCCGCCCTCCGCCCTCGGGCGCGTCGCCGCCTCGGCCGGGAGGATGTGCGCCGCATCCGCCTCCGCCACCGCGGCTACCGGCTGCTGCTGGTCTCAATCGGCGTGATGCTGCTGAGCCAGCCGCTCACAAACCGCTGGCCGCTGCTCTCGCCGCTGACGGCGATCGGGATCGCGCTGATGATGCTGCTCTTCCTCACGCGCTATTCGCTGCTGAAGAGCCGCCTGCGTCTGATCAATGGCCTCGGCATCGCCGCGATCGGCAGTGAGCTGCTCTGGTTGCTCATCCTCGTCAGCAAGACATCACTGGCCCTGCACCTCTCGATCCTGCATCTGCTGGTGTGGTTCCTGTTCATCGGCACCTTCCTGATCCGCATGGCCAGGGTGCTGATGCTCGAGCCCTACGTCACCCTGGCCGTGCTGCTGGGGGCGGCGGCTGGCTATCTGCTGATCGGCTATCTGGGCGCCTTTCTGCTGCACACGCTGCTGCTCTTCCGGCCGGAGGCCTTCGATCTCGCGCTGGTGTCGCCGGGTTTCGATCCCAGCCTGCACCCCATGCGGGCATTCCCGGCGATGGTGGTGGCCTCCCTGCAGTCGCTCACCACCTCCGGCACCGAGGTGATCCGCCCCGGTGATCTGCTCTCCTCCACCGGCGGCCTGGTGATCACCGTGGCGGGGCAGCTCTACGTGGCCGTTCTGATCGCCCTGATCCTCGGCCGCTTCCATCACCGCCCCCGCAGCTGAGGCCCGCCCCGATCCAGCGATGCGCAGCACGGGGCCGATCACGCTGTCGATCACACTGTGTGGAGATGCGGCGACCCCCCTGGCAGCCTGGCGGCACTTGCCAGGATGGGGCATTCTCCCCTCCCTGCCCATGTCCGAGTCCGCCCTTGCCGCCTTTGCCAGCAGCGTCAGCAGCGATCCGCAGCTGCGCCAGAAGCTGGATGCCGCCACGGGTCTCGACGACGTCGTGGCAATCGCCCAGACCCATGGCCACAGCTTCAGCAAGGCCACCCTGCTGCGGGCCCATGCCAGCGCCGTGGCCGCCGCGCCCGATCACACCCTCGAGGGCCTCAACAGCTGGGGCGATGCCCTGATGCACTGCTTCGGCGCCAGTGACAACGACTGAAGCCCCGGCCGCGACAGACGCCACGCCCCGGCCCCCCGCCTCACCGGCCGCTGCCGGCAACGCGCTGGATCGCCTTCGCGCTCGCCTGGGCCCGGAAGCGCCGGTGGCCACCGCCCTGGCCGGCCTCTGGGGGCTGGCGGGCCTGTGGGCTTTGTTCTGGCCGGTGCCCACCGAGGTGGTGGGCCGCGGTGTGGTGATCATTCCCGGTGGTGCCACCGTGATCGATGCCCGCGCCGAGGGGCAGATCCTGCAGCTGCCGGTGGCGCCGGGCCAGAGCGTGCGGCGGGGTGATCCGCTGGTGACGCTCTATCTGCCGGTGCTGGAGCAGCAGCTGCGCCGCCAGCAGCGCGACCTGGCCCAGCTGATCCGGATCAACAGCGATCTCGACCGCCGCGATGCCGCCCGGCTCTCCTCCGCTGAGCGGCTGCGCGACACGGCTCTGGCCAAGCTGGAGGAGGATCGCCGCCGCTTCGATGGCCTGCGGCGCACCTACGACCAGAAGGTGGCCGACTACCGGCTGCTCGCCCGCCGGGAGGTGGTGGCGCCGCTGGCCGAGGAGGTGGTGGCCACGGAAGACCGCGCCACCCAGCTCGATGCCGAGGTGGCGGAGCTGCGCATCCGCGAGCAGCGGGCACGGGAAGCCTGGGAAGCGGTGCGGCTGCAGGTGGAGACCGAGGCCCAGAAACGCCTCTACCGGATCGGCGAGAGCCGCCGCGAGATCCGCGTCACCCAGGCGCGGCTGGCCTACGAGGGCATCCTCACGGCCCAGCGCGATGGCCGCCTGCTCGATCTGCAGGTGGTGAAGGGCCAGACCGTGAAGCGCGGCGAGCGGATCGGCACCCTCGGCGGCCCCGAGGGCCAGGCCCTGCAGGCGGTGGCCTACTTCGCCCCCGCCGATGCCCGAAGGCTGCGGCCCGGTCTGGCGGTGGAGGTGGTGCCCGACTGGAACGAACGGGGCCGCTTCGGTGGCATTCAGGGACGGGTGGAGCGGGTCAACCTGCTGCCCGCCAACCGCGAAGACATCAACACCACCCTGGGCAATCCCCAGCTGGCCGAGGCCCTGGTGCGGCGCGGGCCGGCGATGCGCGCTGAGATCGCCCTGGAGCCTGCCGCCGCCGGCAAGGGAGACAGCGGACAGGCCTACCGCTGGACCCTCAGCCGCGGCAGCAGCGTGTTTCCGATCCACCAGGGCCTCACGCTGCGGGCCCATGCCTATGTGGAGTGGCGACCGCCGATCAGCTACCTGCTGCCGGTGCTGCGCGATCTCACCGGCACTTACCGCACCCTGCCGGAGCAGCGCCGCCAGGATGAACCCTCCCTGCGCCAGCGGGGGTCGCTGCCATGAGCCCCTCACCCGAGCCCGGCAGCGGAGGGGCTGCTGCCCAGCGCTCCCTGCGGCGCGAGCTGCCCTGGCTGGTGCTGGCGGTGGCCTGTCTGGTGGTGCTGCTGCACGCCAACGCGCCGGAGGTGTGGTTCTGGTTCGGGGCGCTGCTGGTGCTGCTGCTCTGGCGCTCGCTGGCCTGCCGCGGCCGCATCCGGGCGGCCCTGGAGGCTCAGGGCGAGCTGGCGGCGCCCACCTCCAGCACCAGCGGCAGCGTGGGCGGCGGGCCGGGCTGAACCGGCACCGGCAGCAGCTCGCGCAGCAGCTGGGCGTAGCTCACATTGGCGAGGGTGGTGGCTTCCGCCACCCCCTCCATCGCGGTGGTGAGGGTGCTGATCGTGTCGGCCACATCGCTGTAATCGGAAAGGCCCAGCTGGTAGCGGGCGCGCACATCCCGGAAGGCCTCGCGGGCGGCGGCATAGGAGGCGCGGGCGGCAAGGATCTGCGCGAGGGCGGCGCGGTGATCGAAGAAGGCGGCCTCCACGCGCTGGCGGATGGCATTGCGCTCACGGGCCAGGGTCTCGGCGGTGCGGCCGGCGGCCGAGCGGCTGGCGGCCACCTCCCCGGCGGTCACGCCCCCATCGAAGAGGCGCCAGTGCAGCTGCAGGCCGGCCGCCCAGTCGGCGCTCTGGTTGTAGAGCTGGGGGATGTGGGTGGCGCCGCAGCAGCCGCGCAGCTCGATCAGCGGTTGGTTGGTGATCCCCTGGCCGTAACCGGCACCGGCCACCAGCCGCAGGCTGGGCAGCAGCTGGGCGGCGCGGCGATCGGCCTGGCGCAGCAGCGCTTCGCGGGCCGCCTGCAGGGCCTGCAGCTCCGGGTTGGCCTGGAAGCCGCGCAGCAGGGTCTGCTCCAGATCCAGGGGCCAGGGTGGCTGCAGCACCACGGCCGGAAGGGCCTCCAGGGTGATGCTGAAGGGCACATTGAGGCGGTTGCTGAGCTGGCGGCGGCGGCTCTGCTGCAGAGCCTCCGCCTGGGCCAGGCGGTAGCGGCTCTGCTGCAGGTTGGCCTCCGCCCGCAGCAGATCGAGCCGCGGCACCAGCCCGGATTGCTTCAGCGCCGCCACCTGATCGCGCACCACGGCATCGCGCTCCATCACCGCCAGGCGGATGCGCTGCAGCTGGTCGGCGAGCTGGAGGCCGTAGTAGGCCTCGCTGGTGCTGAGCTGCAGCTGGCGCAGGCGGTTGCCGTAGCGCTGGCCGGCCGCCAGCAGCTCCTGGTCGGCCTCGGCGATCGCCGCCCCCCGCTCGGGGCTGATCAGCGCCCAGTCGAGCGTGAGCCCGGCGGCCGCAAGGCCGGCATTGGAGCCGATCAGGTTCCAGCCATCGGCCTTCACCAGAAACGGCGATCCGTGCGGATACAGACCGGCATTGTCTTTCCACACAGCGCTGTAGCTGCGCGCGCCGTTCAGGCCGCCGGCCAGCCGCACCCCCAGCTCGGGCCACCAGCGCCCGCGCGCAGCATGGGCGAGGTCGCGCCGTTCGCGCACCGTGCGCACCTCGGCGGCCAGCTCGGGGTCGTTGCGCACCGCCACCGCCAGGGCCGTGGGCAGGCTGAGACGCACCAGCCGGCTGATCGTGAGCGCGTCCGTGTTCTGGGGCAGCGCCAGGGCCGGTGGTGCGATGAGCTCGCGCAGCAGAGTGGCCGGATCGGGGCCGGTCTCCGGCTGGGGTGGCGGCAGCAGGCTTCGCTCCAGCCGCTGCAGATCCCCCTGCAGCGTCTCAAGGCTGCGCAGCAGCGCGCCCGAGGGAGGCGGCAGCCGGCGGGAGGGCAGCGGGGAGGCAACCGGCTGGGCGGCGACCGGCTGCGGCAGGGCCGGGAAGCCCGCCACGGCCAGCAGACCAGCCAGGGCCGCGGGCCATCCCGGACCACGACGATCAGCCCTAGGCCCCATGACCACCATCGGCCGGCTTGTCGTGGTGCTCCGCCGGCGCAGGGCCCTTGGCGGCGGCCAGATCATGCAGGGCCACGGAGGTGCGTGCCAGGCAGCCGATCGAGAAGCAGATCGCCGAGCTGCCCAGCATCCCGAGCTTGAGCTCGCGGCTTTCGCCATCGATCCGGGTGAGGATCAGCATCACCAGCGACGCCGCCAGCCAGGGCAGGGTGATGATCAGCTCCAGCTGCCGGCGGCTCATGGCAGGGGGGCTCATCGCAGCCCCAGCTCCTGGCGCAGCCGCGCCTCCAGCTGGCGCAGGGCATTGCCGCGCGCCAGGCTCCACGACACCTTGCAGACGCAGCCGATCGAGAAGCAGATGGCGGCATTGCCGAACAGCCCCCAGGCATGGCTGTGGAGGTTGAAGTCTTCATCGAGCAGCAGCCGCAGGGCCAGCACGATCAGCGCAGCGGCCGCCAGCCAGGGCCCGTAGACCCAGCCCACGAAGAAATCGCCCACCAGCAGCGGCGAGCGGCTGGCCGGTCGCGCCTGTGACAGGGAGGAGCGCGCCATTCAGCCGCCACGGCCGCAACACTGCGCCGCAGTCTGGCGCGGCCAGGGCTGCCATCCAGGCGAAGCGGCCGCTGCGGCAGCTGGCCGAGGCCGCAGGGCAGGCGGGCCATCACTGAACCGGATCGCCTGCCGGCTCCTGCTCAGGGTCTCTCAGGGGCGAGCACTGGCTGCAGGCCGCCTTCACGCCGTCGGATCCCTGCACCCCCCATCGCCGGCAAGCCAGCTGGTTCGCAGCTGCGACAGCGCCCCCGGATCAAGCCAGGCCTCCGCCTGGCTGAACAGTGCCCTGAGATGGCTCTGCAGCGTCTGCCCCGCCGGCAGAGCGGCGATCCCCTGCTGCAGCTCCAGGGCATAGCCATGCAGGCGCACGGCATCGGCCGAACCGAAAGAGCGAGCCAGCAGTTGCGTTGCTTCAAGAGCCACATCAGCCCGCTGAAGACTTGTGATCGTGCCGCCATGGAGTCGTGTAAGACCTTGCAGCTCAGGCAGATAGCCGATCCGCTCAGGAAAGGCGGCAAACGCACGCAGCCAGTAGTCAAAATCGAAAGCCGTACGCAGCCGCTCATCGAAAGGGCCAAGCATCACTGCCATGCTGCGGCGGAACAGCACGCTCGGCTGGCAGATAAAACAGTGGGAACGAAATCCATCCAGGCCTGCAGTAGCAGGCAGGGTTGGATAGGGCCTGGTCTCTCCAGTTCGCTCATCAAATTCCTGTCCCTCCCCATAGACCATCAGCCAATCTTCATGAGATCTCAGTGCTGCCACTGCACGGGCCAAAGACCCTGATGGGTACAGGTCGTCGGCATTCAGCCAGCCGATCAGAGTGCCCCGTGCCTGGTTGAATGCCTGGTTGAGTGCTGCTGCCGGACCCCGATCAGCTCGGCTGACGATGCGCACGCGGGGATCGCCACTTGCCAGCGATTCAAGAAGCTCCAGGCTGCCATCGGTCGAGCCACCATCAGCGACCAGCAGCTCAAGACATTCCGGCTGCTCGATGACGGATTGCACAGCTGCCTGCAGAAATGAAAGGGCATTCCTGCAGGGCATCAACACGCTGACGCAGCCCGATCGCCCACTCTTCGAAGACACTAGATCCACCTTCGGCTCCTATCGATCATCCAGGCGCATATGCCAGCAAGCAGCCTATCAATCCACCGGCGTGTCATGCCCGAGCCGCCAATCGTCTCCCGACACCCTGCCCCGGCGGCAACGCATCATCAGCTGCTGGCTGTGATTCTCCTCAAAGCCAAGCCGCGCATAGAAGCCGCTGCTGTTGGTGGTCATCAGGTAGATGCGCTCCGCGTCGGCAACCGCAGGGTTCGCCATCAGGGCCCTCACGATCCGGCGCCCCAGGCCTTGGCCCTGATGTTCAGCGGCGATCACAACATCCCAGAGCACAGCGCGGAAGACACCATCACTGGTAGCCCTGCCGAATCCCACCAGCCTTCCATCCCGCCAGGCAGACACCACACAGCAACTGCCCAGCAGCATGCGCACAAGGGCCCAGCGTGGACGCTGCCGGGCCCAGAAGCAGTTGGCGTCGAACAGGGTCTGAATCCGGCCGACCTTCAGCAGCAGCAGCAGCGGCAGCCGCCCGTGTCGCACCAGCCTGATCGCAGAACCGGCTGAGTCGCCCCTGCCGTTCGGCGTGCGCGCTCCAGCCTCTGCTGGGCTGGTGGCTGGGGCTGGTGCGTCGGGTGTGGTCACGGTGGTGGGTGCGGCCATTGCATCGACCCTCCGAATCCTCGCTTTCGGCCGCGCCCCGTACCCCCTCCACCCCTCTGGCCGAGCCTGGCCGAGGCAGCGATCCGGCCGGGCAGGGTTCGCGAGCCGGGCCCTTCAGAACTTCAGAACCCTTGCGCCGACAGGGATCCTTGCCCCCCAGCAAGCCAGCTGGCGGTGATAGGCTGCCCCGATCAGAACGGTTGTTGCCCCATGCTCAAGCTGCTGCTGGGTGATCCCAATGCCCGCAAGCTGAAGCGATACCAACCGCTCGTTTCCGACATCAATCTGCTCGAGGAGGACATCGCTCCCCTCTCCGATGAAGCCCTGCGTGGCCTCACCGCCGAGTTCCGCCAGAAGCTCGCCAATGCCCGCGGCGCCGGCGGCAGCCCGGAGGCGACCCTGGCGCGTGAGCGCAAGCTGCTGGATGAGCTGCTCCCCCAGGCCTTCGCCGTGGTGCGGGAGGCGGGCAAGCGGGTGCTGGGCATGCGCCACTTCGATGTGCAGCTGATCGGTGGCATGGTGCTGCATGAGGGCCAGATCGCCGAGATGAAGACGGGCGAGGGCAAGACCCTGGTGGCCACCCTGCCCGCCTATCTCAACGCCCTCAGCGGCCGCGGCGTGCACGTGGTGACGGTGAACGATTATCTGGCCCGCCGCGATGCTGAGTGGATGGGCCAGATCCACCGCTTTCTTGGCCTCAACGTGGGCCTGATCCAGCAGGACATGCCACCGCTGGAGCGGCAGCGCAACTACGGCTGCGACATCACCTACGCGACCAACTCAGAGCTGGGCTTCGATTATCTGCGCGACAACATGGCGACCGACATCGCCGATGTGGTGCAGCGCGATTTCCATTACTGCATCATCGATGAGGTGGATTCAATCCTCGTGGATGAAGCGCGCACGCCGCTGATCATCTCCGGCCAGGTGGAGCGGCCGCAGGAGAAGTACCGCCAGGCAGCCGCCATCGCCGAGCAGCTGATCCGCGCCTCCGAGATGGGTAAAGACGGCATTGATCCCGAGGGCGACTACGAGGTGGATGAAAAGCAGCGCAACGTGACCCTCACCGATGAGGGTTTTGCCAAGGCCGAGCAGCTGCTGGGGGTTTCCGATCTCTACGATCCGGCAGATCCCTGGGCCCATTTCATCAACAATGCCCTCAAGGCCAAGGAGCTGTTCATCAAGGATGTGAACTACATCGTGCGCAGTGGCGATGCGGTGATCGTGGATGAGTTCACCGGCCGTGTGATGCCCGGTCGCCGCTGGAGCGATGGCCTGCATCAGGCGATCGAGGCCAAGGAGAACCTGCCGATCCAGCCTGAAACCCAGACGCTTGCCAGCATCACCTACCAGAACTTCTTCCTGCTCTACCCGCGCCTCGCCGGCATGACCGGCACCGCCAAGACCGAGGAGGTGGAGTTCGAGAAGACCTACAAGCTCGAGGTCACGGTGGTACCCACCAACCGGGCCCGCTCCCGCGGCGACTGGACCGATCAGGTGTACAAGAGTGAAACGGCCAAATGGCGGGCCGTCGCAGCGGAGACCGCCCAGATCCATGCTTCAGGCAGGCCGGTGCTGGTGGGCACCACCAGCGTGGAGAAATCCGAGCTGCTCTCGGCCCTGCTGGCCGAACAGCAGGTGCCCCACAACCTGCTCAATGCCAAACCGGAGAACGTGGAGCGCGAGGCCGAGATCGTGGCCCAGGCGGGTCGCTCCGGCGCCGTGACGATCGCCACCAACATGGCCGGCCGCGGCACCGACATCATCCTCGGTGGCAACAGCGATTACATGGCCCGTCTCAAGCTGCGCGAGGTGCTGCTGCCGCGCCTGGTGCGCCCGGAGGAAGACCACCTGCCCCCGGTGCCGCAGCGCCGCTCCGCCGCCGGGGGTGGCGGCTTCCGCGATGGTGGCGGCGGCCCCGCCGATGCCTTCAGGGCCCCCACGGAGGCACGGGCCATCGGCAGCCTCTATCCCTGCCAGCTGCTGCCCTCCACCGAGGAGGCCCTGGTGGCGCTCAGCCGCGACCTGGTGCAGGCCTGGGGCGACCGCAGCCTCACGGTGCTGGAGCTGGAGGATCGCATCGCCCAGGCGGCCGAGAAGGCCCCGATCGAGGATCCGCTGCTCCAGGCGATGCGCGAGCTGATCGGCCAGGTGAAGGCCGAATTCGATGCGGTTGTGAAGCAGGAGGAGGAGCAGGTGCGCACGGCCGGGGGGCTGCATGTGATCGGCACCGAGCGCCATGAATCACGCCGGGTCGACAACCAGCTGCGCGGCCGCGCCGGCCGGCAGGGAGACCCTGGCAGCACCCGCTTCTTCCTCTCTCTGGAAGACAACCTGCTGCGCATCTTCGGGGGTGAACGCGTGGCCGGGCTGATGAACGCCTTCCGGGTGGAGGAAGACATGCCGATCGAATCCGGCATGCTCAACCGCTCGCTGGAAGGGGCCCAGAAGAAGGTGGAGACCTACTACTACGACATCCGCAAGCAGGTGTTCGAGTACGACGAGGTGATGAACAACCAGCGCAAGGCCGTCTATGCCGAGCGCCGCCGCGTGCTTGAAGGCCGGGCGCTGAAGCAGCAGGTGATCGGCTATGGCGAGCGCACGATCGACGACATCGTGGAGGCCTATGTGAATCCTGATCTGCCGCCGGAGGAGTGGGATCTCAGCAACCTGGTGGGCAAGGTGAAGGAATTCATCTACCTGCTCGAGGATCTCACGCCTGAGCAGCTGCAGGGCCTCTCCATGGAAGAGCTGAAGGCCTTCCTGCAGGAGCAGATGCGCAATGCCTACGATCTCAAGGAGGGGCAGGTGGAGCAGGTGCGGCCGGGCTTGATGCGCGAAGCCGAGCGCTTTTTCATTCTGCAGCAGATCGATACGCTCTGGCGCGAGCACCTGCAGGCGATGGACGCTCTGCGTGAATCGGTGGGCCTGCGTGGCTATGGCCAGAAGGATCCGCTGATTGAATACAAGAACGAGGGCTACGACATGTTTCTGGAGATGATGACCCAGATGCGCCGCAATGTGATCTACTCCATGTTCATGTTCCAGCCCCAGGTGCCGCAGCAGGTCACCGCCTGATCTCTGCCGCCGGCCAGCGGCAGGCCTGGCTCAGCTGCCGGGGCTGCGTTGATCGGTTTCCCCCAGGAATTCCAGGATCTCCCGGTCCCTCAGGTTCTGGGCCCGGCCGCCGCAGTGCTCCAGCAGCGGCCTGCCCTCGGCCACCTCGCGCAGGCAGGCCTGGGTGCGGGCCAGCTCGCTCTCGAGGGTGTCGATCCGCTCCATCAGGTTGCGGATCACCCGTGCTTCGGCATCGGGCAGGGCCGAGTGGGCGAGGGGGTCGATCTTCACGCCCGATTGATGGATCACCCGTCCCGGGATCCCCACCACCGTGCTGTCGGCCGCCACATTGCGCAGCAGCACCGAGCCGGCGCCGATGCGCGTGTTGGCTCCCACGGTGATCGCCCCCAGCACCTTGGCGCCGGCGCCCACCACCACGTTGCTCTCCAGCGTGGGGTGGCGCTTGCCGTGCACCTTGCCCGTGCCCCCCAGCGTCACGCCCTGATACAGCAGGCAGTGGTCGCCCACCACCGCCGTCTCGCCGATCACCACGCCCATGCCGTGGTCGATGAACACCCCATGGCCGATGCGGGCGCCGGGGTGGATCTCGATTCCGGTGAACCAGCGCCCCGCCTGGCTGAGCAGCCTCGGCAGCAATGGCACACCGACACGCCAGAGGCGGTGGCTGAGCCGGTGCAGCGCCAGGGCATGCAGCCCCGGATAGCAGAGCAGGATCTCCAGCGATCCGCGGGCGGCAGGGTCCCGTTCCTTGATGATCGCCAGATCGGAGCGGATGGCCTTCAGCATGTCGCGCTCCCTCCCGGCAGTGGCCCGACGGACTGAACGTCGGTATGGGTGAAATCCTCGCCTGTGTCGAGCAGGGGCAGGTCATGGGTCCTGGCCAGTGCGTCGCTGAAGCAACAGAGGCCTTCCACGGCATCGCTGGCTGAGCCGATCCGGCTTCCCTCCGCCACGAGGCAGGCTTCCAGCTGGGAGGCGGCCGACAGGAGCAGGATCGGTGCGTCGGCCATCAGCCTGGCGAACTGCTCGGCCTCCGGCTCGCTGAACAGCACGGCCAGCAACGCTGAGGTGTGGATCACCACGGTGCGCAGGGGTGCTCAGACCGGCAGACCATGCTCGTCATACAGGTCGTGCTGGAGTTCTTCGCAGCAGCGTGAGTGCCTGCGCGGCAGAGCGGCGAAGCGCGCCTGGATCCGGCGGATGGCTTCCAGTCGGGAGGCTCTCCCGGCCTCCGCGCCGGGTTGGCTGGAGCGTTCCATCCGCTGCGAGAGCCTGGCGACCCGCACCGGTGACGCTGGTGCCCCGCCGCGAGGCGAGCTCCCGGGCCATGGCATGCACCTGAGGATCCTTGATGGTCATGCCCATGGCAGAGGCTAGGTTTGGTGGTTGCCTTGGTAGAGACTGAGCCGATTCTGCCTGGCGGCTCCAGGGGACGACGCTCGTCCTGGAAGATCACGCCGCCAGCAGGCCGATCTCCTTGCGCAGCTGGTCGATCGTGGCGGCACCCAGGTAGCTCTGGGCGCAGTGCACCACCGGCAGGCGCATCAGCTGGGCACGGTTCTGGCGCAGGGTCTGCTCCACCAGGGGCAGGCTGGGGCGGTCGCAGAGCACATGGCTGGCGGCCCGCAGCAGCGCCAGCAGGCGGCTGCCGGTGTCGGGATTGGCGGTCATCACCAGCAGTTCGTTGCCGCGCATCGAATGCAGGATCACCTCCGCGGCCCGCAGGATGCCCGGACTGATGCTCACCAGCCCCACGCAGCTGCCCGAACGCAGCTCCTTGAGCAGATCCAGCTCATGGCGGAAATCATTGAGATCCACCGGCACCGCCCGCACCCCATGGCGCTGGGCGATCTCCTCCACCGGCTGCAGGAAGTAGCGGCTGGTCACCACCGTGCCCTGGCTCGAGCTCTCCAGCACCGATTCGAGCTCCTCCATCGGCACCACCTCAACAGGCACCTCGAGGGTGGGGGACAGCTCCTCGGCGATCAGGTGGGAGGCGCCGATGTCCTCGCGGGGGGTGCTCACCAGCACCCGGGCGCCGCAGCGCAGCCGCCAGTCGATCTCGCGGGTGAGCAGCTCGCGGGCCTGCTGCAGGGTGCAGCCGGCATTGAGCAGGCCATCCACGCTCTGGCGCACCTCGCGGTCGATGTCGGGCATCACCTTGTGGCGCAGCCCCAGCGGCGGCTTGATCTCGCGCGGTTTCTGCTGATCGCGCACGTAGATGCCGGAGCCCGCCATCGCCTCCACCACGCCGTCGGTCTCGAGCTGGCGGTACACCTTGCTGATCGTGTTGCGGTGCAGGCCGGTCTGCATCGCCAGCTGCCGGGTGCTCGGAAGGCGGTGGCCCGGCGGATAGTGCCGGGCCGCGATCGCGAAGCAGATCTGGTTGTACAGCTGGGTCGACGCCGGGATGTCGCTTTCCTGCTGGATGTGGAATCGCACGCCGGGTTGGGCCGGATCAACTGTCGGCCACCCTACGGAGCTTTTGGCCTGGTGACAATTCTTCCGTTGGCATAAAACCATGTGCCGGCCTGTGCCAGCCGGCCCAGCCCCCACGGCCCGGCTGGCCGGTGCGGTGGACTCTCGCCGTTCCGGTCCCTGGGACGGTCGTGCTGCCGGCTGGCTCGCCGGCGGCCGCCGGACCCGTGCCTGGGGTGCGCCGCCTCAGCCGCTGCCGCCCTGGTCACAATGGCCGGGTCGCCTTTCGCACCGTGTGCCATGGCTGCCCACCCCTCCCGGCTTCCGCCCCCGCGACGCCCCGTGCGGGCCGGCTGGGTGGAAGTGCCCGTGGCCGCGACTGCCGCCGCCTCTGCCACCGTGCTGCGCTCCTGGTGGGCCGTGCCTGCTTCCGGCGAGCCTCGCGCGGCGGTGCTGGTGCTTCCCGAGGTGTTCGGGGTGAATGCCTGGGTGCGCAGCGTGGCCGACCGGCTCGCGGGCGAGGGCTATGCCGCCCTGGCGATCAGCACCTTCTCGCGCACCGCTCCTGAACTGGATGTCGCCTACGACGCCGCCGGTCTGGCTGCCGGGCGGGAGCACCGCGACCGGGTGAGCGCGGCCGGGCTGCTGGCTGATGCCGCCGCCGCTGCGGCCTGGCTGCAGCGGCGGCACGGCGAGAGGAAGCTGGGCTGCGTGGGTTTCTGCTTCGGCGGCCATCTGGCGCTGATCGCCGCCACCCTGCCGGTCTTCGCCGCCACCTGCGATTACTACGGAGCCCGGGTCTCCGGCTTCCGTCCGGGTGGCGGGCCCCCCAGCCTGGCGCTGGTGCCACAGATCCCCGGGCGCCTCTGGTGCTTCTGCGGTGATGCCGATCCCCTGATCCCGCCCGAGGAGGTGGCCGCGATCGACGCGGCCCTCACGGCAGCCAACGGAGGGATCCCGCCCAGCACGGCAGCGGCCCGCCACCGCCTGATCCTGGCGCCGGGCGCCGGCCACGGCTACCTCTGCGAGGCCCGCGCCGACTTCCGGCCCGAGGCGGCCCGTGAAGGCTGGAACGCGATGCTCGGACTCTTCGCCGGCTCCCTGCCCTGAACCTGCCGTCTCAGGCAGGCCTGGCCGGGGTGGAGGAAGCCGGGGGAGCCGCAGCGGAGGAGCCGGAGGAGCCCGCCGAACTGCCGCCCCCGCCCGCAGCCGGCCGGGGAGCAGACCCAGCGGGCTTGCCGGAGGCCTGCTTGCGGGGGCTCAGAAACATGATCATGTTGCGGCCTTCCCGCTTGGGGGGCTGCTGGATCTCGGCGTTCTCCTCCAGGTCCTTGGCCATGCGGTAGAGCAGCTGCTCAGCCAGGGCGGTGTGCTGGATCTCGCGGCCGCGGAAGATCACGGTGCACTTCACCTTGTCGCCAGAGCGGAGGAAGCGCACCGCCTGACCGATGCGCACCTGGTAGTCGTGCGAATCGATCTTGTAGCGCATCTTCACCTCCTTCACTTCGGTCTGGTGCGACTTCTTCTTGGCCTCCTTGGCCTTCTTCTCCTGCTCAAACTTGTATTTGCCGTAATCCATCACCCGGCACACGGGCGGATCGGCCTTCTCGCTCACAAGCACCAGATCCAGCTCGCGCTCCCGGGCCACCTCCAGCGCCTGCTCGCGGCTGATCACCCCCAACTGGCTGCCGTCGGCATCGACCACCCGGAGGTTGGGGTAGCTGATGCGATCGTTGATATTGGGCAGCTCCCGCACGGGAGCACGGCGATCAAAACGCGGACGGGGGGGCATTCAGGAAGGCTGCTGAAGGCTCACCCTAGATCCCGCTGGGCCTCGTGGGCCAGAGACAGGGCCTCCAGCAGCAGATCCTCCACGCCGGCCCTGCTGCCGACGCCGCCCGTGGCGGCCCGCACCGCGGCCGCGGGCGGGGGCCCTGCATCGCTGCTCCCCAGCCAGTGAGGCCGATGGCGTCGGCGGAACCAGGTGCGCTGCCGCTTGGCGTACTGGCGGGTGCGTCGCTCCGTGAGCGCAATCGCCTGCTCGAGGTTCAGCTCGCCGCTGAGCACACGCCTGGCTTCGGCGTAGCCCATCGTGTCGAGCAGGGGGCACCGCTCTCCGAAGCGCGCCAGCAGGGCAGCCGTTTCCTCCAGCAGCCCACCCTCATGCATGGCGCGGCTGCGCTGCCGGATGCGCTGATCCAGGTCGGCGGGAAGGAGACCCAGTTCGAGCACCCGCCAGGGAGGTGGCTGCTGGCCCTGCTGGCTGGAGATGGGCCGGCCCGTGGCGTAGAGCACCTCGAGCGCCCGCTGGGTGCGCACCGCATCGGCCGGCGCGATCCGTGCCGCGGCCTGGGGATCGGCCTGGCGCAGCAGGCTGTGGCACAGCGGCTGGCCCAGCGCCGCCAACTGGGCCCGGAGCTGCGGCTGCGGCGCCACAGCGGGAGGCGTCAGACCCGCCAGCAGCGCCTGCAGATACAGACCGCTGCCCCCCACCAGCAGGGCGATGCCGCGGCGGCGGTGCTCAGCTTCGATCGCGGCCAGGGCGATTGCGCTGAATTCCTGCAGGGTGATCGGCTGGTCGGGATCGCGCAGATCCAGCAGTTCATGGCGCACCCTGGCCCGCTGGGCGGCGCTGGGCTTGGCGGTGCCCACCTCCATGCCCCGGTAGAGCTGGCGCGAATCCACCGAGAGCACAGCCAGATCGAGGGCCTCGGCCAGGGCGATGCCGAGATCCGTCTTGCCGCTGGCGGTGGGTCCGAGCAGGGCGATCGTGAGGGGGAGAGCGGAACCGCCCGAGCCTTGGGCGGAGGGTTCCGGCACACGGGGCGGGGTCAAGGGTCTGGAGGGCGGCTGGCGGCCATTTCTCGCCTGATTCAACCCCCCTGCCGAAAACGCACGGAGCGGCCTCCCGGTGGCGCCAGGAGGCGCAGGTGCTAAAGTGAAGGCTGCGAGCGGGTCCCTCACCGTCTCCATGACCCAGTTTCCGGCAAGCCCCGTTTCGTCGATCCCGGGGGCTGTGGTTGCTGTGTTCCTGCCCGGGGGATCCTCCTGAAGCATGAGCGACACCAGCAAAGTCCAGTCTGCCTACGGAGCCGAACAGATCCAGGTCCTGGAGGGGCTGGAGCCGGTGCGCAAGCGGCCGGGGATGTACATCGGCACCACCGGTCCGCGGGGCCTGCATCACCTCGTTTATGAGGTGGTCGACAACTCGGTGGATGAGGCCCTGGCCGGCCACTGCGACAGTATCCAGGTGGTGCTGCACGACGACGGCTCGGCCAGCGTGTCGGACAACGGCCGGGGCATTCCCACCGACATTCACCCGCGCACCGGGCGCAGCGCCCTGGAGACCGTGCTCACGGTGCTGCATGCCGGCGGCAAGTTCGGGGCGGGCGGCTACAAGGTCTCCGGTGGCCTGCACGGCGTGGGGGTGTCGGTGGTCAATGCCCTGTCCGAATGGGTGGAGGTGACCGTGCACCGCCAGGGCCAGGAGCACAATCAGCGCTTCGAGCGGGGAGCCCCGATCGGTTCGCTGGCCTCGAAGCCCGCCGCCGACCCCTCGCGCACCGGTACGGCGGTGCGCTTCAAGCCGGATCTGGAGATCTTCAGCGGCGGCATCGTCTTCGACTACCACACCCTTTCCGCCCGGCTGCGCGAGCTGGCCTATCTCAATGGCGGTGTGCGCATCGTCTTCCGCGATGAGCGGGCCGAGGCGCGCACGGCCGAGGGAGAGGGGCACGAGGAGGTGTATCACTACGAGGGTGGCATCAAGGAATATGTGGCCTACATGAATGCCGAGAAAGATCCGCTGCATGCCGAGATCATCTATGTCAACTCCGAGAAGGACGGCGTGCAGGTGGAGGCAGCGCTGCAGTGGTGTGTTGATGCCTATTCCGACAACATCTTCGGCTTCGCCAACAACATCCGCACCATCGATGGCGGCACTCACATCGAAGGCCTCAAGACGGTGCTCACCCGTACCCTCAACACCTTCGCCAAGAAGCGCGGCAAGCGCAAGGAGGCCGATGCCAATCTGGCCGGTGAGAACATCCGGGAAGGTCTTACCGCCGTGCTCTCGGTGAAGGTGCCGGATCCGGAGTTTGAGGGGCAGACGAAAACCAAGCTCGGCAATACCGAGGTGCGGGGAATCGTTGATTCGCTGGTGGGTGAATCCCTGAGCGAGTATCTCGAATTCAACCCCTCGGTGATCGATCTCATTCTCGAAAAGGCGATTCAGGCCTTCAATGCCGCCGAGGCCGCCCGCCGCGCCCGCGAGCTGGTGCGGCGCAAGAGCGTGCTGGAGAGCTCCACCCTGCCCGGCAAGCTGGCCGATTGCAGCTCCCGCGATCCGGGCGAGTCCGAGATCTACATCGTGGAGGGCGATTCCGCCGGCGGCTCCGCCAAGCAGGGCCGCGACCGGCGCTTCCAGGCCATTCTGCCGCTGCGGGGCAAGATCCTGAATATCGAGAAAACCGATGATGCCAAGATCTACAAGAATTCGGAGATTCAGGCCCTGATCACCGCCCTGGGCCTTGGCATCAAAGGCGAGGAGTTTGATGCCTCCAATCTGCGCTACCACCGCATCGTGATCATGACCGATGCCGATGTGGATGGCGCCCACATCCGCACCCTGCTGCTCACCTTCTTCTACCGCTATCAGAAGGCGTTGGTGGAGGGCGGCTACATCTACATCGCCTGCCCGCCGCTCTACAAGGTTGAGCGGGGCAAGAACCACAATTATTGCTACAACGAAGCCGAGCTCAAGCGCACCCTGGAAGGCTTCGGTGAGAAAGCCAACTACAACATCCAGCGCTTCAAGGGCCTCGGCGAGATGATGCCGAAGCAGCTCTGGGAAACCACCATGGATCCCGGCACCCGCACGATGAAGCGTGTTGAGATCGAAGATGCCGCCGAGGCCGACCGCATCTTCACGATCCTGATGGGCGACAAGGTGGCGCCGCGGCGCGAGTTCATCGAAACCCACAGCGCTGAGCTCGATCTCGCCCAGCTCGATATCTGATGGCCGCTGTCGCCTCCTCGCCGGGCCCCCGTTCGCCGGGCAACCCTGGCCCTTCGCTGCCGGCCTGGCGCTGGGCTGCGCTGCTGGGTTTTGCGCTCGTGGCGCCCGTTGCCCTGCCGGCTGGCGGTGCCGAGCGTCGTGCTCCGGAGCTGCGCCGTCGCTTCAGCGGCGAGCCGCTGCTCAGCGAATCCCGGGCACCGCTGAAGGTGGCGCCCAGCCGGTGTGCCCCGGTGCTCGCCTGCGTGATGCAGGATCAGCCGCTGCGGGTGCTGCGGCGCTGGCAGGGCCGGCAGGGCGAGCGCTGGCTGATGGTGGAGACGGCAGGAGCCGCCGCTTCGGCCGATCGCCGCCGGGGCTGGCTGCTGCAGGAGTCTTCGGGCTGAAGGCTTCGGCGCTGCCCGCTCGCGGGCGCTGCCGGGTGAGGCTCCGGTTCACCGCTGCCTGAGGATGCGGGAGTTGCCCGGAAGGCGGATCCTGTGGCCAGCAGCAGCCTGCCGAACGCCCTGTTCGTGGCGATCGGAGCCGTGCCGGGGGCCTGGCTGCGCTTCCGCCTGGTGAATCACCTGGAGCCCTTGCTGCCCAGGCGCCACTGGGGCACCTTCGTGGTGAATCTGCTTGCCTGCTTCGCCCTGGGGCTGATCACGGCGCTGGCGCCGCGCTGCCAGGCCGATCAGCGGCTGAGCCTGCTCCTGGCCACCGGTTTTCTCGGCAGCTTCAGCACGTTCTCCACCTTCAGCTTCGAGCTGCTGCAGGTGTGGCTGGAAGGGGCGCGCCGGCAGGCGCTGGCCCTGCTGCTGGCATCCCTGCTGGCCGGGCTTCTGGCCGGGCTGCTCGGTCTGGAGCTGGGTGGATGAGACCTCCCGCAGCTTTGTCCTCCAGCCTGCTGCGCTTCAGGCTCCGCGAACTCCTGCTGGTGGCGCTCGGAGCGGTGCCCGGCGCCTGGCTGCGCTGGCAGTGCGGTGTGTTTCTGGGCCCTCGCCTGGGCGGTGTGGGCGTGTCCGACCTGCTGGTGAATCTGGCCGGATCCTTTCTGCTCGGGATGCTCGCCGGGCCGGTGCCGCAGCGCTCTGCTCTGCTGCTGTTCGGCGGCATCGGCTTCTGCGGCAGCCTCACCACTTTCAGCGGCTGGCTGCTGGAGGTGCTGGCTCTGCTGCGGGGAGGCTCGGCCGCGGCGGGCTGGGCCCTGCTGCTGATCGCCCCGCTGCTGGGGGTTGCGGCTGCCTGGCTTGGGTTGCTGGCCAGCCGGGCCTGGATGCGCCGCTGGGATTCCGGTCGCCACAACCGGCGCTGAGGCGGGGCCGAGCGGCTCGGCCCGCACCGCAGCTGATGCCGCTGACGCCCGGAGGATCCGCAGGCAGGTGGTCGTGCCATTGCCTGCGGAGGTTGGAGGTTGCCTGCGAAGGGTTGCCTCAGGCGGCCAGGGCCTGCTCGATCGCACCGCTCAGCTCGGGAGATTCCGGCTCAACCCGGCTGCCGAAGCGGCCGACCACCACGCCGTCGCGGCCCACCAGAAACTTCTCGAAGTTCCAGGCCACCGGCCCGGCCGGCGGAGTGCTCACCAGGGTGTCGAACGGGGCCGCCGTGATCGCCACCTTGGCGAACAGCGGGAAGCTGACGCCGTAGGTGGTGGAGCAGAAGCTCTGGATCTCCTCGATGCTGCCGGGTTCCTGGGCGCCGAAGTCGTTGCAGGGGAAGGCGAGCACCGTGAAACCCTGCGGGCCGTAGGTCTCCTGCAGCTTCTGCAGGCCGGCGTACTGGCGGGTGAAGCCACAGCGGCTGGCCACATTCACGAGCAGCAGCACCTGGCCCTTCCAGTCGCCGAGGGGGCGCTCCTCGCCGCCGGCGGTGTGCACCACAACGGCGCTGATGTCGGGATTGGCCATGGGACGAAGGGGTTCGGAGGACCGCGCCACAGGATTGCATGGGCGACCCCTCGCCGGGGGTGCCGCAGCCGGAGGCCTTCCCGTGCCCCCATACACTCGCTGCAAGAGCAGCGCCGGATCCATGCCCGAAGCGTCCGCTGTTGCTGAGGTGGTGGCCCGCCAGCTGGAGCGCCTGCTGGAGGCTGCCAATTACGACGGCGCCAAGCTGCTGCTGCAGCCGGTGCAGCCGGTGGACGCCGCCGAGGCGATCGGCAGCCTGCCCCGCACCCAGCAGGCCCTGGCCTTCCGGCTGCTGCCCAAGGATGAGGCGATCGAGGTCTACGAATACCTTGAGCCGGATGTGCAGCAGAGCCTGCTGGAGCGGCTGCGCTCCGGCGAGGTGCTGGAGCTGGTGGAGGAGATGTCGCCCGACGACCGGGTGCGGTTGTTCGATGAGCTGCCCGCCAAGGTGGTGCGCAGCCTGCTGGCGGAACTGAGCCCGGCGGAGCGGCGGGTCACCGCCCAGATGCTCGGCTACGAGACGGGCACCGCCGGTCGTCTGATGACGACGGAGTTCATCGACCTCAAGGAGTTTCACAGCGGCGCCCAGGCCCTGGAGATCGTGCGCCGCCGCGCCCGCGACACCGAGACGATCTACAGCCTCTACGTGACCGACGCCTCCCGCCATCTCACCGGCATGCTCTCGCTCCGGGATCTGGTGACGGCCGATCCCGAGGCGCGGCTCGGCGATGTGATGACCCGCGAGGTGGTGCAGGTGACCACCGACACCGATCAGGAGGAGGTGGCGCGGGTGATCCAGCGCTACGACTTCCTGGCCGTGCCGGTGGTGGACCGGGAGGAGCGGCTGGTGGGGATCGTCACGGTGGACGACGTGATCGACGTGATCGAGCAGGAGGCCACCCGCGACCTCTACGCCGCCGGCGCCGTGCAGGCCGGCGATGAAGACGACTACTTCCGCAGCAACCTGTTCACGATCGCCCGGCGCCGGGTGGTGTGGCTGCTGGTGCTGCTGCTGGCCAACAGCGGCACCTCGGCGGTGATCGCCTCGGAGCAGAAGGTGCTCAGCCAGGTGGTGGTGCTGGCGGCGTTCATCCCGCTGCTGATCGGCACCGGTGGCAATGTGGGCGCGCAGAGTTCCACGGTGGTGATCCGGGGCCTCAGCACCCAGCGGATCCAGACCCTGGGGCTGGCCCGGGCGATCGGCCGTGAGGCCCTGGCGGGTCTGCTGCTCGGCCTGCTGATGATGCTGGTGGTCTTCCCCTGGGCGGGCCATGTGTCGGGCAACTGGGTGGTGGCAGCCGCCGCCGCGATCAGCCTGGTGGCGATCACCACCCTGGCGGCCACCGCCGGCGCGGCCCTGCCGCTGCTCTTCGATCGCCTCGGGCTGGATCCGGCCCTGATGTCGGCGCCGTTCATCGCCACCGCCACCGACGTGGCCGGGGTGTTCATCTATCTGCAGATGGCCGGCTGGCTGCTGGGCCGCTTCGGCGGGAGCTGAGCAGCTCGTTCGCGAGCGGCCTGGCCCCGGCTGCCTGGCTGCTCAGCCCTTGCCCTGTGCTCGGTCGGCTGCCGCGGCTCTGCCCTGGCGAGGGGCCGCTGCAGACCCAGGGAGACGCGGCTGGGCGGTGGATTTCGGCGAACCTGAGAGGAGTTCACACTTCTTCAGGTTATTCTTCATGAAACGTCAGATTCAGCCGCCGTGGTCCTCGCCCTCCCCCTCGGGCCCATCGCCGAACACCCTGTCTCCCCAGACGACCTGCCCCCCGATACGGCCTCCCTGCCGGGGGCTGCCGGGCCTCGGGTGCGGGCCCTCCCCTCGATCGACGGCGATCTGGTGCGCTCCTACCTGCGCGACATCGGTCGCGTGCCGCTGCTCAGCCATGAGCAGGAGATCACCCTGGGCCGGCAGGTGCAGGAGCTGATGGCGATCGAGGAGCTGCGCGAGGAGCTCAC
>Ga0169931_10003786_pt1 | contig 23853 bp, 22 predicted proteins | sample Kivu_15m_20L_FD_129675 | JGI IMG/M metagenome (GOLD analysis project Ga0169931, IMG submission 129675) | Freshwater microbial communities from Lake Kivu, Western Province, Rwanda to study Microbial Dark Matter (Phase II) - Kivu_15m_20L... | ecosystem: Environmental > Aquatic > Freshwater > Lake...
AAAACATCGGCCATTCCCTCAACTACCACATCGAAGTTCTTGTCGTCAATGCCTGATTCTATGGGCACTTTCCATTCGGGCCTGTCTATTGGCTGTTTGCCGATAGCCTTGATCAGGTGAGGCCTGTAATAGTGCCCTCGGTTGGCAATGGTGGCAGCCATGTTGGCCAATTGTAGGGGGGTGGCACCCAACTCGCCCTGCCCGATGGCCAATGATATTATGGTTAGCGATTTCCACCTGTTCTTGCCGTAGTACTTGTCATAGAACTCATTGGTGGGCAGGCTTCCTTTCTTCTCAATGGGAAGGTCAGTCCCGAAAGCGACTCCCAGCCCGAAGCCCGTCACGTATTTGCGCCAGATGGCATAGCCCTCCCAAGGCTTGCCGGTGTGGTCTATAATGTTGCGGAAAACATTACAGTAGTATGCGTTGCACGAATTCTGGATGCTCTGCTGCAGATCGAGGTTATTGGGGTGCGGGTGGCAACCCACGTGGAGTCCGCCAGAACTGTACCCATTGCGGCAAGGGTAACGTGTGCTCGGATTCACCACGCCAACCTGTTGGCCTATCAATGCATTCACCAACTTGAAAGTCGATCCGGGCGGGTTCTGCTCGCTCATCAGGGCGCGGTTGAACAGTGGCTTCAGACTGTCCACATTCAACTTCGAGAAGTTCTTGGCCCGTACCCGTCCTACTAGCAGGTTGGGGTCGTAGGCCGGTGTGCTGACCAGAGCCAGGATCTCGCCCGTGCCAGGTTCAATGGCCACCACCGCCCCCTTCTTGTTGCCCATCAATTTCTCGGCATATGCCTGCACCCGTGCATCGATGGTACAAGTGAGCGGCTCGCCAGTCACTGCCAACGTATCATATCTCCCATCCCTGAAACTGCCTTTGATGCGGTTGTACACATCCACCATCACCACCTTAACCCCTTTCTGTCCGCGCAACTCGGTCTCGTAGCTTTTTTCAAGCCCGCTAATGCCGATGTAATCGCCAGGACGGTAGTACGGGTTGTCCTTGGTCTGCTGTTCGGTCACTTCGCCCACATACCCCAGCAGGTGGGCCGCAATACCTTGCGGATACTTGCGCAAGGTGCGGCTCTGCACGAAGAAACCGGGGTAGCGGTACAGTTTCTCCTGAAGCACCGCATAGGTCTCGACCGAGAGCTGTTTCTCAAAGATGCTCGGCTTGCGCAGCGCGTAGGCCTTGATTTTTTTCATCCGGATGATGAACTCCTCTTTGTCTATCCCGATCACCTCGCAGAGCCCCAGCGTGTCCATACCCTTCACCATCTGTTTGGGTATGACCATGAGGTCGTATGCAGGCTGATTGTACACCAACAGCTCCGCATTGCGATCCTGGATCAGGCCTCGGGCCGGGAACTCGATCATATGGCGCAACACGTTGCTGTCGGCACTCAGCTTGTAGCTGTCATCGATCACCTGAATGTAAAAGAGCCTTATTATGAAAATCAGAGCCACCACGGCCACTGCGGCCATGAGCACATACATGCGGTCAGCGTATTTGCCACCGGTGGCCATATCAGCGCTTGGGCTGGCGGGTGAACAGGAGCTCGAACGCGAACACCAATGCCAAAGTGGCGGCAGATGCTGACAGCACCCGCATCAGTGTGAAGAAGATCCCGCTGAGGCGGAACACCTCGAAGATGAACAAGGTGGCATGGTGTAGCAAAGTGAGCGATATGGCATAACTGGCGAACCAACCAATACCGTACAGACCGATGTGTGGGCTCACATTCACCTCGTAGCCATCACGAGGCGAAACGGCATTGAGTAGCAACGGACGCACAAAAGCCAGCAGCACCAAGGCTGCCGTGTGCAGCCCGCCTGTATCGGCAAGCACGTCCATCCCGAGTCCGTAGGCGAACCCGATGAGAAGCAACGGAACGCGACCCATATTGACAGGCAAAGTGAGCAGCAGGTAGATATACGGGAACGGAGTGAAGTAGCCTTCCCAATGCACATTGTTAAACAACAGCCCTTGAGCCAATGCCAGCACCGTGCCCACAACTATGTGTATCATTGCATTATTCACCTGTGCCTTCGGTCTGGGTCTCTAACGCACGTTGCTCGGCCTGCGTGTTCTTGCCTATGATGTACACCGCTCCGGCCCGAGCCATATCATCGGTCAGGCGCACCTGAATGGAGAAAAAGCTTTCGCCCGGTCGCTGCTCAAATGAGATGACACGGCCTATGTGTATCCCTTCAGGGAAAATGGCCGAGAATCCGCTCGTGGCCACCTCCATGCCGGGCACCACCTCAATGTGCGAGGGGATGTCGTTCAACTGCATCACCGATGGGTCGTGGCCGTCCCACGTCAGGCTGCCGAAATAGCCGGTGCCGGTAAGCCGCGCACTGATGCGCGAGTCCTTGTGCAGGATGGTCAGAACGGTGCAGAAGTTGTCGCTCACATCCTTCACAACACCAATAACACCATTGGTGGTGATGACCCCCATATCGGGCCGTACCCCTTGCAGGCTGCCGCGGTCAAGGGTGAAGTAATTGCTCTGACGGTGCACCGTTCCATTCACCACCTGAGCTGGCAAGTATGTGAACTGCTGGGCACGGGTGCTGTCCCAACCAGCTGGCACACCACCCACATCGCCCATACGGTAGGCTTGCAACTGCTCGCGTAACCGGGCGTTCTCCTGTGCCAACCTGCGATTCTGTGGACGTAGTTGCAAAAAACCGATCACTTCTGCACGAAGCCCGTACATCCAACCAGTGGCAGCGTTGCAGCTATTGAGGTAAGATGCCTCGTGGTAGCCTCTGTTGCGTACTACCAACAGGTAGGCGCACACCTCAAGCGCAACAAAAAGGATGAACACATGATAGCGGCCCAGAAACCGCAAGAGGTTGCGCATGGCTATGATAGCTCAGGGGCAAATGTCAGGTCAGGTCAAGGCCTTTGAATGGATTGATAGATAAGTTTTGAACGGGCGATGTCTCAATTCGCAGCCCGTTTTCATTGCCTTACCTGCCCAAATAAACTGGAGTCATTGAAAAATCAGAGGAACAGGAATCCCATTCCCGATCATTCCGATTTCTTGTTAAACGATTGATTAAGAGATCACCTCATCAGGAACGGGAACCTGTCCACGTTCTTGAGAGCGATACCGGTGCCTCTGGCCACCGCACGCAGCGGATCCTCAGCGATGTGCACCGGCAGCTTCGTTTTGATGCTGATTCTCTTATCCAGACCACGGAGCATAGAGCCACCACCGGCTAGATATAGACCCGTACGGTAGATGTCGGCCGAAAGCTCGGGCGGGGTCATCTCCAAGGCATTCAGGATAGCGGTCTCCACCTTGTTGATGCTCTTGTCCAAAGCGTGTGCTATCTCCTGGTAGGATACAGTCACCTCTCTTGGAATACCCGTCATCAAGTCGCGGCCATGCACAGCAAAATCGGGTGGAGGATTGTCGAGCTCGGTGATGGCCGCCCCGACTTCGATCTTAATGCGCTCAGCGCTGCGCTCACCCACAAGGATGTTGTGCTGCCTGCGCATGTAATCCTCAATATCAGAGGTGAAATCGTCACCGGCTACACGAATGGAGCGGTCGCATACGATGCCACCCAGTGCTATCACCGCTATCTCGCTGGTACCACCGCCTATATCGATGATCATGTTGCCCATCGGCTCCTCTACATCGATGCCGATACCGATTGCCGCGGCCATGGGTTCCTGTATCAGGTACACTTCTTTGGCCCCGGCATGTTCGGCACTGTCCTTGACAGCCCTTTTCTCAACCTCGGTTATACCCGAAGGGATGCAGATGACCATGCGCAGCGACCGTGGTATCCATGGCTTCCGGCCCGGATTGATCATGGCAATCATGCCCTTGATCATCTGCTCGGCCGCCTCGAAGTCGGCTATCACACCATCCTTGAGCGGACGTATGGTCTCAATGTTCTTGTGTGTCTTGCCATGCATCTGCTGGGCCTTCTTGCCAATGGCAACGATCTTTCCCGTGCTGATGTCTTTGGCAACTATACTCGGCTCGTCAACCACCACCTTGTCATTGTAAATGATCAACGTGTTGGCGGTGCCAAGGTCAATGGCTATGTCCTGCCGCAAAAGGTCGAAGAAACCCATCTCTTCCTATCAGTGCTTGAAGTGTCTTACTCCCGTGATGACCATGGCCATACCGTGGCTGTTGCAGTAATCGATGCTCTCTTGATCCTTTACCGACCCGCCCGGTTGCACCACCGCAAGGATACCTTCTTTTTCAGCGATCTCAACACAATCGGGGAAAGGAAAAAATGCATCGCTTGCCATGACGGCCCCTTTTAGCCCGAAATTGAATGAATGGGCCTTCTGGATGGCGAAACGGAGGGCATCGACCCTCGATGTCATGCCGCAGCCGCTGGCCAGCAACTGGCCGTCTTTGGCCAGCACAATGGTGTTGCTGCGGGTGTGCTTCACGATACGGTTCGCGAATTCGAGGTCGGCAAGTTCGGCATCGGTAGGGGTGCGCTCGGTCACCGGACGCATACGGTCGCGGTCCTCAGTGCTCAGGTCGCGGTCCTGCTCTATGGTGCCGTTGAGCAGTGTGCGCACCTGCCGCGTGGGCAGTGCCACTTGCTTGCGCACGAGCAGCACACGGTTCTTTTTCCTTTTGAGTATGTCAATGGCAGCTTCGTCAAACGCAGGCGCTATGACCACCTCGCAGAAGAGCTTGTCCACTTCCTCGGCTGTAGCCACATCCATGGGGCGGTTGCAGATCAGCACCCCACCGAAAGCCGACACCGGGTCTCCGGCCAGTGCCGCCAGATACGCCTCCTTCAGCGTTGGCCGGGTGGCCAGCCCGCAGGCGTTGTTGTGCTTCAAGATGGCGAAGGTGGTGCCGCTGAACTCATCAATCAGGTTCACCGCTGCATCAATGTCAAGAAGGTTGTTGTAGCTCAGTTCCTTGCCATGCACTTGGGTGAACATGGCATCGAGGTCGCCATGGAACCAGCCGCGCTGATGCGGATTCTCGCCATAGCGCAGCGCCTTGGCTCCGCTGAACCATGTGCCGATGGCCGAATCGTAATGTGCAGTGACCTTGAACGCGGCCGTGGCGAGCGACTTCCGCTCGTTGACAGTAGTTGTGTTGCCTCGGCTCAGCACATCGGCCAGCGCAGCGTATTGTTCTTTACTGGGAATGATGACCACATCCTGAAAATTCTTAGCCGCAGCGCGAATCAACGATATGCCACCGATATCGATCTTCTCTATGATGTCGTCATCGCTTGCTCCACTGGCCACGGTGTCCTCAAAAGGGTACAGGTCCACAATGACCAGATCAAGTAGTGGAATCTCGAATTCGGCCAGTTGGGCCAGGTCACCTGCTTCGTGTCTCCGTGCCAAGATGCCTCCGAACACTTTTGGATGAAGGGTCTTTACCCGCCCGCCCAGAATGCTGGGGTAGGAGGTGAGGTCCTCCACACGGTTCACCGCAATTCCCAGCCCCTCTATGTACGACTGGGTGCCGCCAGTGCTGTAGATGCGCACCCCGTGCTGCGCCAATTGACGCACAATGGGTTCGAGGCCATCTTTACTGTAAACAGAAACAAGTGCCGACTTAATAGATCGTGTGCCGTTCATCTGCTGCCAAAGGTGCCGAGGCGTGTGCCCCAATCAGGTTATTCTAAGTGTAAATGACTAAAAATCAATTATATACAATTGATTTATGATCAATGCAAAGGTAGGTCCGCACATTGGGTCGAACAAGGCCGACCCGGCCATTTCATTCAGATATTTTTCAACCTGAATTGAACCATGTCGCGTTGTGAACCCGAACACCGAACCCTCCTGCCTGTTGCTCTGAGCGTAGCTTTGGCCCCACCCCAACAGAACGTTCAATGTCCGTACTGCTGAAACTACTGAGCGAGAGCATGCGAATGGCATGGCACGCACTGGTAGTGAACAAGTTGCGCACTATCCTGTCACTGTTGGGAATCACCATCGGCATCATTGCCATCATTTCGGTTTTCACTTTGGTCGATTCAATGGAGCGGAACATCCGCACTAATGTTCAAAGCCTTGGCGATAACACCGTCTATGTTCAGAAATGGCCGTGGGCAACGGGGAGCAACTACGAGTGGTGGAAATTCTGGCAACGCCCACAGCCCAACCTGCGCGAGGCTGAAGCCCTGCGGAAACGCTGTACCAGTGCGGATGCCGTGGTATTCATGGCATCCAAGAACTCGCCCGTGGAGCACGGTGCGCGAAGCCTAGAGAACGTGGGCGTACTGGCCGTAACGGAAGGCTACGAGCGCATCAAGTCGTTTGGGATCGGCAATGGCCGATTCTTCTCGCAGATGGAGGCGAATAGCGGAAGGCCTGTGTGTGTGATAGGGGCGGCCGTGGCGCAGGGTCTGTTCGGGTCGGTGAACCCCGTGGGCCGACAGGTGAAGGTGCTTGGCAGGCGCCTCACGGTGATAGGTGTGTTCGAGATCGAAGGCGAGAGCATTTTCGGCAACAGTGTCGATGGCCAGGTGGTGATACCCGTGAGTTACGCCAGGCAGTTGCTCCGCTTAGACAGCAACAGCCTCAACCCCACGATCATAGTGCGTGGTCGGCCCAATGTGACCACGGCCGAGCTGAAAGACGACCTGCGGGGCCACATGCGCTCAATCCGCAAGATCCGCCCACAGGCCGATGATACATTCGCATTGAACGAGATAAGCGTGCTGAGCAGCAGCTTAGACGGCATTTTCACGGTGATCAACTTGGCTGGGGCGGTCATAGGCGGGTTCTCGATTCTCGTGGGCGGATTCGGTATCGCCAACATCATGTTCGTCTCGGTGCGCGAACGCACCAACCTTATTGGAATAGAGAAGAGCCTGGGCGCCAAGAACTGGTTCATCATGGTCGAATTCCTCAGCGAGGCTGTGTTCCTGAGCCTTTTGGGTGGTTTGGTGGGCTTGCTGTTCGTATTCCTTGGCAGTGTTGCGGTCTCAAAACTGATGGATGTCGACCTATACCTTACCTATGCTAACATGATTAAAGGCCTTGTCATCTCCGTCACCATCGGGCTGGTGGCCGGGGTGGTGCCCGCATGGTCGGCATCGCGGCTCAATCCTGTGGATGCTATAAGGAGCAAGTAGAATGGCCTAGGGCTGCCGCCCTGTACCTTCACGCCCTGCATGGAATTAGGGATCATACTCGGTGTACTTGTCATCGGTCTGGCGCTGGGCGCGGTGATAGGTGTGCTCTTTGAGCGGGGAAGGAGTAGGCACGATACCACCAACGACCCGGCATTGGCTCAGGTCACCGACAGGTATAACGAAGCCAACGCACGGATCGGAGGGCTATCTGAAGCTGTGCGGCTGCTCAGCGAGGAGCGCGACAGATTGCGAAATGAATCGGTGCAGAGGGCCGATGAGGTTTCGGCTCTCAATGCCCGCTTGGCCTCGTCCATCGAGAAATTCAAGAATCAGGAGGAGCGGATCAATACCCAGAAACAGGAGATAGAGGAGCTGCACAAACGCCTCAATACCGAATTTGAGAACCTTGCCAACCGTATTCTGGACGAGAAATCGAAGAAATTCACCGATCAGAACAAAGTCAATCTCGATCAGATATTGACCCCATTGCGCGAGCGGATCAAGGATTTTGAGGAGAAGGTGGAGCGCAGCTATGGCGAGGAGAAGAAAGACAAGGCCGAGCTTCGGGGCGAAATAAAGAAGCTGATGGACCTGAATCAGCAGATAAGCACCGAGGCCAATAACCTGACCACGGCTCTCCGGGGCGATGCCAAGAAACAGGGCAACTGGGGCGAAGTGATCCTTGAGCGGATCATGGAGAGCTCGGGTCTGGAGAAAGGTGCACAGTATGAGGTGCAGTACAGCACCACGGCCGATGATGGCAGCCGCCTGATGCCCGATGTGGTGGTGATGCTGCCCGAGGGTAAGCACATCATCATCGACTCGAAAGTGAGCCTTGTGGCCTACGACCGCATGGTGAATGCCGATGCCGAAGACGAGCAGATGCGGCAGATGGCCCTGCACGTGCAGTCGGTGAAGGCGCACATCAAAGGGCTGAGCGAGAAGAACTATCCGGGAGCCAAGGGCCTGAATTCGCCCGATTTCGTGCTGCTTTTCATGCCCATCGAATCATCGTTCAGTCAGGCCATCAAGGCCGATGACGAGCTGTTCAACTTCGCGTGGGAGCGCAACATAGTGATAGTGGGCCCCAGCACGCTGCTGGCCACATTGCGCACCATTTCAGCCATTTGGCGGCAGGAGCAACAGAGCCGCAATGCATTGCTCATAGCCGAGAAGGGCGCGGCCATGTACGACAAGTTCGTGGGCTTTGTCGAGGATCTGAAGCGCATAGGCAAGAACATAGAGGGCACCCAGAAGTCGTATGACGAGGCATTCAAGAAACTCTCGGAGGGCACCGGCAACCTCGTGCGCAGGGCCGAAGAGATGCGCAAGTTGGGCGCTAAGGGTTCGAAACAGTTGCCACAGGATATTTTTGGCGATGATGATGAGGCCTGACCACCTTGCCCGCCCATTGGCGCTGGCCGCCCTGCTGCTGGCGGGTTGCGCCACCGAGAGGATCAGCAATCAGAACCTCTCGTTCCTTTATGATAAAGGTGCCAGCGTGTTGCATCCCGAGGTGGTGCTGCGCCATCTCAACGACAGTGTCACGAGGCTCGAATTCCGAATCGACTCGAAGGAACTGCTCTACACGCAGAATGCGGTGACCAACTTCTGGTCGGCCGAAGTGCGCATCCGCTACGAGGTACGCGACCAGACCGATGCAAAACTGATGTCGGACAGTGCGGTGGTGCTTTTCCGCGACAGCTCGTTGCTGATGCCCGAGAAGAAGATCCGTGGCTACATCGATTTGCGCCCGAGCCGTGTGCCTACACAATCGATGCTGCTAGATATAACCGACACGCGAAGAGGATCCAGGGAACGCAGCATACTCTCCATTGACCGGACCAATGCCAACAGCCGTCAACACTTCTTTGCACAGGTCGAGGGAGAACGCGACCTGCTTTTCCGCAACCACCTGCGGGCCGATGAGGCAGTGATAGTGCGGCACTCCGACCTCAGGCGCACCAAAGCCAAAGTGTTGTATTTCGGGCGCAGTTTCCCGCTGCCGCCACCTCCCTTCAGCGTTGAGCCTGCGAAACCTTTTGAATTCAAGCCCGACACAGTTTTTGAAGTCAATCTGGGTTATCCGATTCAACTGAAAGGAAACGGGCTTTATCTGTTTCAGGTCGATGATTCGTTGCGCAACGGTTTCGCGCTGCACCGGTTCGAAGACGGTTTCCCAGAGGTGAAGACCGTTAAGGCTCTGGTTGAACCCATGCGATATATCAACAGCGGACAGGAGTACAGGCGCATAAGCGAGGCCGAGAGACCCAAGGTGGAAGTGGACCAGTTCTGGGTGAAGATTGCCGGATCGACAGACCGCGCCCGTGGGCTCATATCGCGCTATTATGGCCGTGTGCAGGAGGCGAACGAGTTCTTCACCTCATACCTCGAAGGTTGGAAGACCGACCGCGGTCTAGTGTACATCATCTTCGGGCCACCCAACACGCTGTATAAGAATCACGAAAGCGAGTACTGGGTGTATGGCGATGAGGGCAGCCTGAGCAGCATCGGTTTCACGTTCTTGCGCCTCGACAACCCGTTCAGCGACAACGACTACCGCCTCGACCGCTCGCCCATTTACAAGACCAGCTGGTACCAAGGTGTGGATAGCTGGCGGCAAGGAAGGGTGTATTCGGAGAAGTGATTTATATCAACATTTCAATTGATGATTGTTGATTTGAATCGGATAGGAGGGATTTCCTTTGCGCTGTCTATGTGGCGGATCATACCAATTCTGATTTTAGTTGTTTCTGTGTGCGGTCACAGCTTTCGTCTGACTGGCACCTTGGCCCGCTTCAACCTCAACCAGACCGAGATAGCCCAGACCCTCTGCGTGAAGAAAGAGGTGAAGGGTAATACCTGTCAGGGAAAATGCCATCTGAAGAAGATGATGTAGGCCAGCGATGATGTTGAGCAGAAGGCACCGGCCAGTGCGGTCCGCGATCTGGTCATGCCATTGGCCATGCCCATCCTAGCCATGCGCTTTTTCTCTTTTTGTGGAGATGTTGATGCACCCGCCACAGCCATATCGTCTGTGGCGCTCGGTGTGCGTGGCTCCATATTCCGTCCGCCACGAGGCTGAGGCATTCCGTTCCTGCGCCTCGATACCTCCACGCACCTGAAGAGGGGCTGGATGGTGCGCAGCTTTCTGACTCACCTCAACCTTGATCATCCTTAGAAAATGAGACTTGCCTTGTGGGCCATGGCGATCATGCTCGCCCTGCCCGACCATACCACAGCCTGCGATGTATGCGGATGCTCGGCACCCATGTCGAGTCTGGGCGCACTGCCCCGCCTGCGTAGCGGTTTTGTCGGGCTGCGCTGGGAGCACAACCGCTTCACCATCACTGAGCGTACCATGCTCACCGAGAGCGGTACCATTGTGGAGCAGGATGTGTACAACCGATTTGACCTGCAGGCCCGTGTGTTCGTGCACAAGCGTGTGCAACTGCTGGCCAGTATGCCATACCGCCAGGTGCTGCGTATCAAGTATGGACAGACTGCCGAACAGCGTGGCTTGGGCGATGCTGTGCTGTCGGCCACTGTGATAGCCTTGGACCGAAGCGCCAAGCTGCGCCACCTGCTGATGGCCGGTGGCGGGGTATCGTTCCCTACGGGTGTGTACCGTCCGGACAAAAAGGAGCTTCAACAACCCGGCCTGCAACCGGGCACTGGGGCGTTCGGGTTCATGCCAATGGTGGCGTACACCCTGAGGTGGAAGAAACTCGGCATGTCGGTCGATGTGCAGGGCCGCATCAACACCACCAACAACCGCGGCTACCAACAGGGCCACCGGGCCGATGGCACATTGCGCTTTTTCTATTGGCTTGAAAAAGGCAAGTGGAACATTCTGCCAACTTTAGGCCTGGCAGGCGGGCATGGGGTGGCAGACCGGCTCAATGACAACGACATGGCCGGGTCGGGTGGCGGACAGCTCAATTTCATGCCTGGGGTAGAAGTGTATTGGAAAAATGTGTCGGTCAGTGCATTCTACCGCCATCCTTTGGCCCACTCGCTGGGCAACAGCACCATTTCCGTTGCTCCCGAAGGCAACTGGTCGGTGTCACTCTTCTTCCTTTTTAACAGATCTGATCAATGAACCAAACATCCATGATTAACAGAGTATTCTCTTTCGGAATGGCCTTTGTGGCTGTGACAATCGGTTTCGCTTCCTGCGATGACGAGGGGACACCCGCTGACGAATCGCTCGTGATAACCATAGCCGAACCCATTGAAGGCCAGACGGCCGACTCGGGTGACACACTGCACATCAAGTGGAGCGCCAATGCTGGCGATGGCCACGATCTGCACGAGGCTTTGGTCATCCTCGACAACGTGACAGCTGGCACAATTGCCTTCAGCGACACGCCCGAGGTGCACGGTCTGACCACATTCGACTACCACGAGCATGTGGTACCAACCGTTGGGGCCGATAGCGATCTCAAACTGACCGTTACCGTGAGCGACCACGATGGCAACGAGAGCACCAAGATCGTGAACCTACACGTGCATCCGTAAGCAAGCGGCAGACAAATTGGTAAGGGGAGTGGCGGGGGTCTGTCAGAGGCCTTCCCATTCCCCGACCTTTTTCGCCCAATCCGTGGGCACTGCTACGGAGATGTTGGTCTTGTAATCGAAGGTCACTATCACATTTTTGCCTTTGGCGGTGGGGCGCTCGCCCTGCGCATCCTTCTTTGTGATAAGGATATCGAGGTCCATGCTCTTTGACCCGATGCGCGAGCAGCGGATGTACACCCGCACCTTGTCGTTGAGGAATACCGGCTCCATGTAGTCGATGCTGACGTGGGCGAGAATGAAACCCGTGGCGCTCCAGTCAATATCGGGAAGCACGGCATCGGTGTATGCCATGCGGCCCAGCTCCATCCAGCTCAGGAAAACTGCATTGTTCACATGGCCCAGCATGTCCGTGTCGCGGAAACGGAGCTGGATGTCGGTGGTGACTTTGAATTGTTCCATCACCACGCAAAAAGCGGTCTATCCTCCATCATGCCATGTACTTTTTTCATCACTTCCTTGGCAATGGCCTCATCAGTGGGGGCGCTGATCACGCGGTCTATCAGGTCCACCACTTTGATGATGTGCTTCTCCTTGAGGCCACGAGTGGTGATGGCCGGGGTGCCCACGCGCATACCGCTGGTGACGAACGGACTGCGATCATCGAACGGTACCATGTTCTTATTTACGGTGATGTGCGCGCGGCCCAATGCAGCCTCGGCATCCTTTCCGCTGATGTTCTTGCTGCGCAGGTCGATGAGCATCAGGTGGTTGTCGGTACCGCCCGATATGACGTGGTAGCCACGGTTCACGAACTCTGTAGCCATCACATTGGCGTTCTTGACCAGTTGTATGCAATAGTCCATATAGCTTTTGGTGAGGTCCTCTCCAAAGGCCACGGCTTTAGAAGCGATCACGTGCTCGAGCGGGCCGCCCTGTGTGCCCGGGAACACCGCGCTGTTCATGATGGTGCTCATCATCTTCACCTCGCCCTTCGGGGTCTTCTCTCCCCACGGGTTCTCGAAATCCTTGCCCAGCATGATCATGCCTCCACGGGGCCCGCGCAGGGTCTTGTGGGTAGTAGTAGTGACCACATGGCAATGGGGCATGGGGTCGTTGAGCATGCCGCGGGCTATGAGGCCTGCCGGGTGGGCTATGTCGGCCAAGAGAAACGCTCCCACCTCATCGGCTATCTCGCGCAGTCGGGCGTAGTCCCAGTCGCGGCTGTAGGCACTGGCACCGCATATGATCAGCTTCGGCTTCACCTCGCGGGCCTTCGTGGCCACTTTTTCCCAGTCGATAAGGCCCGTCTCACGCTCCACGCCATAGAAGTTAGGGCGGTATAGCATGCCGCTGAAGTTGACTGGCGAGCCGTGGGTGAGGTGTCCCCCGTGCGAGAGGTCGAACCCGAGGATGGAGTCGCCAGGTTTAAGCAGCGCCAGCATGACGGCCGCATTGGCCTGCGCCCCGCTGTGGGGCTGTACGTTGGCATATTCGCAGTTGAACAGGGCCTTGGCGCGGTCAATGGCCAGTTGCTCGGTCATGTCGACAAACTCGCAGCCACCATAGTAGCGCTTGCCGGGGTAGCCCTCAGCGTACTTGTTGGTGAGCACGCTGCCGAGTGCCTCCAGCACCTGGTCGCTCACGTAATTCTCAGATGCGATCAGCTCCAGCCCCTCGGTCTGGCGCTGGCGTTCCTGTGCAATGATGTCGAATACCTGCTTGTCGCGCTTCATGGGGCCTGTGTTTTTAGGTGGGCGCGAAGGTAGAATGCGCATCAGTGCAACCATCGTGGCAGCATCGTTCGGGCCTCATGCTAATGTTGATATTCGCGCAGCGCATCAAATTGAATTGATAACAGTGAACAACAATCGCATCTGCAGCCTAATCGGCATCGAGCATCCCATCATTCAGGCCGGCATGATCTGGTGCAGTGGCCACGAGCTGGCCAGTGCCGTGAGCAATGCCGGGGGCCTTGGAATAATCGGTGCCGGCAGCATGTATCCCGATGTGCTGCGGGATCAGATACGCAAGTGTCGGGCCGCGACATCGAAGCCTTTCGGGGTGAATGTGCCGTTGCTGTACCCGAACATTGAGGACCACATGCGCATCATCGTAGAGGAGAAGGTGCCCATCGTATTCACCAGTGCGGGCAATCCGGCCACTTGGACGGCCCACCTCAAGCAACACGGCATCAAGGTGGTGCATGTCGTGGCCAACACCAAGTTCGCGCAGAAATCGGAGGCGGCCGGAGTGGATGCTATTGTAGCCGAGGGTTTTGAGGCCGGAGGGCACAACGGCCGCGAGGAGACCACTACACTGGTGCTGATCCCCATCATCTGTCAAGCGGTGAAGATTCCGGTTATAGCTGCTGGCGGCATCGGTTCCGGTCGGTCCATGCTGGCCGCCTTTGCACTGGGGGCCGAGGGTGTGCAGGTGGGCAGCCGCTTTGTCGCTACGCCCGAGAGTTCGGCCCACCAGGCTTTCAAAGATGCCGTGATTCACGCCAAAGAAGGCGACACCCTGCTCAGCATGAAACGTCTGGTGCCCGTGCGGCTGCTGCGCAACAAGTTCTTCTTAGAGATCAAGGAAATGGAGGACCGTGGCGCGAGCAACGAAGAGCTGGCCGCTCATCTGGGCCGTGCGCGAGCCAAGAGAGGCATGTTTGAGGGTGATATGGACGAGGGTGAACTGGAGATCGGTCAGATCGCGGCCTCCATCCATGACATGACACCCGCAGCCGAGGTGGTGCGCGAGATGGTGCGCGAGTACAACGCTGCCTTGGCGCAGCTCAATGTCATGTGATTCTGTAAGGGGAATCGCTTTGAATCGAAGAGCCATGATAAGGAGTTCAGGTCTAGGCATCCTGTGGCTGATGTTGTTGTGTTGCCTTTGGTGGTCACCCGCGGAAGCACAGCGCTACGATTTCCGAGCCTGGTCTGTAGATGAGGGCCTGCCACGCAGCTCGGTCTATCACATGGCCGAGGATGCTCACGGGTTGCTATGGGTGGCAACTGAGGGCGGTGGACTGGCATCGTTCGATGGGCACACTTTCCGCACGTGGGGTACAGCCGAAGGGCTGGCCTCGAACATGGTGCGATGCGTGTTGCCCGACTCTGATGGCCGTATCTGGGCCGGAACCGATGGCAACGGAATCAGCGTATTGGATGCGAAGGGCCTTCGTTACATCGGGGTGGCTCAAGGTATGCCCGATGGACATGTTCGCAGCATGGCTCAGGCGCGCGATGGCCGCATCTGGGTCGGGACCTTCGGAGGTGGAATCGCTATCATCGACCTGAAAGAAGACACCACCCTTGTTGACCGCATGACCGATGCCGAGGGCCTGCCCAACCTTCGGGTGCGGGCCATGCTGTGCGATAGCAAAGGCCGCATCTGGGCAGGCACCGATGGAGGCCTGTGCCGTATCGATGGCCGAAAGGTGAACATTGTCAATGGCCTCCTCGACCCCAAGGTGCTATGCCTGTATGAGGACTGGGAAGGGCGGGTCTGGGCGGGCACCGAACACGGGGCAGCCTGCATCAGTGGCGACTCGGTAAGGCTGTATATGGATGAGGATGGTCTTTTGGAACCTCGCATCCGCTCCATAGCACAGGATGCCAAAGGCCGCATGTGGTTCGCCACGCAGAAGGGCGTATGGTACATGCAGGATAACATGTTCCGCCAGATGGACGAGTCGAACGGCCTGAGCAATGCCAGGGTACGCAGCATGTTGCGCGACCGTCAGGGCAACCTATGGTTCGGTACGTGGCTCGGAGGGATCTGTCGATTCTCGGGGGCTGATATCGCCTTGTTCCGCGCCTTTGACGGACTGCCTGCCAATCAGGTGACAGCGGTGCTGGCCGAGGCCGACACCGTGTGGGTGGGAACCCTGAACGGTCTAGGAATAGTGGTGCGGAGTGCCGATGGGCAATGGGCCGTTGCCGAAGAGCCTATGGTCGAGTCGCTTGTGGGGCAGCAAGTCAACTGCCTGGTGCGTCACCCCGATGGTAGGCTGTGGGCCGGCACCGATGCGGGCATCTCCGTGCTCAGTAGCAAGGGGTCTGAACTGTTCAGCCCCGATGGATCCCCATTGGCCGATGACGTGCGCACCATCCTCCATGCGCCCGATGGAACAGTCTGGGTGGGCAGTACACAAGGCGTCACTTCCTACATCCTAACGGACAAAGGTGGCCATGCTTTCCACGATTTCTGGAGCGAGAGCAATGCCAACGAGAGTGCCGTGGGCACCTTGATGCGCGATGCCAAGGGCCGCATCTGGGCGGGATTTGCACGGGCGGCCGTTGTGCGTTTCGCAGATGGGCAGTTCAGTATCCCATCGCCCATCGGTACGGTGCGCAACATAGCGCACCTTGTGGCCGGGCCCCGGGGCGAGGTGTGCATCGGTACGCATGGCAGCGGGATCAGCATCATAGCGCCTGATGGCGAAGGCCTCATCAGCATCAACAAAGAGCATGGCCTTACCAACAGCGATGTGAACCTGCTGGCGTTTGACCGCGCAGGCAGGCTGTGGGCGGGATCGTCAACCGGGTTGGACCGCATCACCTTCGGGCCTGATGGCCGGGCCGAATCCATCCGGCACATGGGGGCCGATGAAGGCTTTTTCGGCACCGAGACCTTTGACCACAGTGTGCATGAAGGGCCCGATGGTACCCTTTGGGTGGGCACCGTGCGGGGCCTCACGGGCATCGGTACGGCCGATGACGGGCGCAGCTCTCTGGCTCCGCTCACGCACATCCTCCGTATCGGCACCGGGAAGGGTGTGACGCTGGCCCAAGGACATGCCGGACGTGTAGACCTGAGCACGCGCTTCACCCTTTCGCACGAAGACAACACCCTGTTGGTGGATTACACGGGCATCGACCTCTCGTACCCCGAAAAGGTGCGGTACCAGTGGCGTATCGTGGGTCTTGACGATGAATGGAGCGCACCCACCGCACTGAGCAACGAACGGATAGAGAACCTGCCTGCGGGCGACTACACCTTTGAGGTACGCGCCTGCAATGCCGATGGGCTTTGCGACACCGAGCCCGAACGGTTCAGTTTTGTGGTGAAGCCTCCGTTCTGGCTCACCTGGTGGTTCATTGTAGGGGCCATCGGATCGGTGGCGCTGATAGTGCTGGGCATCATACGGTATCGCGAACGCATGGCCCGCCAAGAGCGCGAACGTCTGCAGCACATGGTGGACGACCGTACCCGCGACCTCACCTTGGAGAAACAGCGCAGTGACGATCTGCTGCATAACATCCTACCGCACGAGACTGCCGAGGAACTCAAGGCCACCGGCAAGGCCGTGGCCCGCCATTTCGACACGGCCACCATCCTTTTCACCGATTTCAAAGGGTTCACGCAGATGAGCGAGGTGGTGACTGCCGCGGAGCTGGTGGAGGAACTGAACGCCTGTTTCAAGGCGTTTGACGGGTTGATGGAGAAATATCGGATAGAAAAGATCAAGACCATCGGTGATGCTTACATGGCGGCTGGCGGGCTGCCCGACCCGCAGCACGGCTCGGCTGCCGATGTGGTGCGGGCCGCACTGGAGATGCAGGCCTACATGATGCAGCACCGCAAGGAGCACGAGACCCACTGCCGACCTTATTTCGAGATGCGCGTGGGGATACACTCCGGCTCCGTGGTGGCAGGCATTGTGGGTGTAAAGAAGTTCCAGTATGATATTTGGGGCGATACCGTGAACACCGCCAGCCGTATGGAGAGCAGTGGCGAGGTGGGCAAAGTGAACATCAGCGAAGCGACCTATGCCCTTGTGAAGGATGAGTTTGTGTGTGAATTCCGCGGGGAGATAGAGGCCAAGGGCAAAGGGAAGATGGGGATGTGGTTCGTAACAGAAAAATCGAAGTGACACGAAATATCCCGACCCTTCGGGGTGGTTTGTTTCCGAGGGCAAACCCTGAGTTTGAATCACAGTGAGATATTTTTGAGAGTGACCCGCACCTTTGGGGCCTGACATGAGCGAGACGGAGCAACCGGACTGGAACACATTCCCGCAGTAAGTGAGCGGAACTGAGGATCTGGGCCAGCGCTTTGCTCAGCCATTGCCATTCAGCCGTCTCAGCAGATGCATGTTGCCGATCAGCAGCGCATTGTGCGCCTCAAGAGCCGTCAGGTAGCGGTCTTTCCAATCGCGGTGAGCGAACAGAACCCGTGCATCGGGCAGTTCGCTTAGCAGCGTATAAAGGTCGGTGTCGGGTATGTGGTCTTTATTACGCCACATGTACATCGTGTTCTTGTGCAAGCCCATCTTACGGGCCAGCTCAGCATGGGCAATTCGCTTCATGGCCAGCCATTGCCGCAGCCGTGGGCCGTCTCCATCGGGCAAGTGGGTGTTTTCCATGCCCGAATATCATAAAACATGACCACATTGTGTCATTATATCACGCCACATATAGCGACTTTATGTGTCACAAGGAAAAAGATTTCATCATATATTCGCGGCCCGACAAAAAAAGGAAGATGCCAAACCATCACTCCAAAAGTCACAAGTCCGTTAAATACTGTCTTAACAAAACTTCCCAGATCAATGAAATTGAGCTTAAATCTGAGAGGGTTATTCAATTTAATCTACTTTCCTACTATCGCCTGGTTGTCATCTGTCTCAGGTTCTTTTGCACAGGTGAGCACATTTACATCAATTCCAAGAGAAGTGGAGTCAGGGCAGTCATTCTTGGTTGAGATTATGGTATCTAAAGGGAATATAAGCGGATTCGGTAAACTTGAGCTTGATGTGCCTGATGGATACATCGCTGAGCAGGTTGAAATAAATGGCAGTAGTTTCGGAGCAACTGGAACGAAGGTTAAGTTTATTTGGATGGCAATGCCGACTGATACTTCATTCACGGTAGTCTATAAACTTAAGCCATTGTTTAATGGCAAAGGAGTTCTTTTAATAGGAGGTCGGCTGATTTATGCTTTTGAAGGTGAGCCACGCAAGCATGTAATTCAGCCATTACCCATAGCTGTAGGTGTAGGAACGGATGCGGTTGCGGCCTTCATGGGTGGAGCGCCAGATTCGGTACTGATGAGTTTCGTGGCTGATTCAAAGCCCCTTTCAGAAGGTTTTGAGGGGAAACGGAAGGGTGATGACCTTTATTCAGGTGTGAAACAGTCATCCAAAAGCGCATCAAATGACTTTAGAGCGGCTAACGAAAATTCATCTCGCCCAGAAGATTCAAGTCTCAGCAGTTTCAAATTACAGTCAGCAGATGGCAAGCAGACAAATGGAGCTCTAAGTAGTGATAATGGCTCTTCAAGAACTCAATCGGGCTCTGAGAAAAATGCGGGCAGTCCCTCTGTCTCAAAAAAACGGAATGCTGAACGAAATTCAGAACTGCAGCAAAACGCCCTCAGTTCAGGGAGCAGTCCGGGCCAAGCAATGACAGGTAATACAAACTACTCAGGTCGTGAAACTGTTTTGCTTCGACCGAAACAGCGCGAAGAGGTTCGTACCAATGATGATAAAAGCCTCTTCGTTACACCGGGCGTCACATTTAAGGTTCAAGTAGCGGCTTTTAGGAAAGGAAAAATAACTGCCCGTGAAGTTCAATCTCTTTACAACATATCAGAGATATTGACTATAGAAAACGATGAAGGCATGTCAAAACATTTAACAACTGAGTTCACGCTGTATAGATCTGCTAAGACCAAAGCGAACGAGCTAAGAGAAACTACCTCTGCCCCAGGCCCATTCGTTGTAAGCTACTTGAATGGTGAAAGGGTACACATTTCAAAAGTGTTAAGCACCAAAAACGACTGAGTGATTTGTGGTTTTAACCTTACTTCTTGAGTAACTAAACATTTGAACGGATGAAAACGATAAACATCTCTTTGCTTACCAACCTTCTAATACCGTTGCTAATGCTGTCAAGCTGTCGCAAGGAGTGCCCTGTAGACAAAGAAGGGGCGAATTGCGAAGCCAACGTGATCGATAAGTTCATTGGTGTTTGGGTAGGGAGTAACTCCTGCAATGGCGGAGGTACAATTATCGTCTCTCCAGTATCAGGCAACATTGTAACAGTCACTGGTCTTATAAATAGCCAGATTTATGCAATTGAAGGTAGAGCTGAGTATACCTCTATTGTTTTTGAATCAGGTCAACCGTTGGCAGATGGGGTGGTTCTGACGAGCTCCAATGCTGTTATCTTGCCAAATGGGTCAGTGCGGCTGACATTTACTTACAGTGATAGTTCTTCGGGTTCGTCTATAATGCAGACCTGTTCCTTCTCTGGTGAGCTGCAGGCTGGCAGTTCTGTTTCAAATTTACCTGTAGTATTAACGGCAGCTGTTGTTTCAATTTCAGATACACTGCCAGATGGTAGTTGGGCTGGTCTTGCCTCTTCTGGAGGTGATGTGACAACAAATGGTGGCCCTGCAATTTTGAAACGAGGGGTTTGCTGGGGCATCCAACCCAATCCTACCGTCAACAGCGATAATAAAACTGAGAATGGAGGAGGATCAGGTGCATTTAGCAGTGTAATTTTTGGTTTAAGTCAGGGGCAACTGTACTACGTGAGAGCTTATGCGACCAATCAGTTTGGTACGGCATATGGGGAGACGTTTCAGTTCAAGCGTGATTGTCAAGGTGATCTGTGCGTGGGAGACTTCTACTTGGGCGGTATTATCATCGCCCTCACATCTCCTAATTCCGGCACTTTGATATATCCGAACAATCTGCAATCGGCTCAGTGGGGCTGTCTCGGAACTTCAATCCCAACCTCCGATGACAATGGTGTAAGTAATACAAATTTGATTGTCGGTCAGTGCCTTGAATCAGGTATTGCGGCAAGATTGTGTTCCGACTTAGGTGATGGATGGTTTTTACCTTCCCTTTCTGAGATTAATCAACCCGCAGTTAAAGCGTATCTCAATAACTCGCAGAGATACTGGACTTCCTCTCAGAAAGATGCCGGAACCGCTTGGAGTATGAATGCACAGAGTAGTATTCCAGAAACACTCAGTAAAGACGAGATAGCTTCTGTTAGACCTTTGAAGCAATTTTAACCCACTATAAAAGTCAAACATGAGATCAATTTCAGGCTTTACCTTAGCATTCTCCGTCATAGCTTTACTCAGTTCCTGTAGGGTGTACATACCAGAGTACACAACAGTGCCTGAGATATACAATCTGAGGCAAGGAATGACTCGAGAGGAGGTCACATCAACTTTGGGGGTTCAGCCCGTTGAGTTCTACGCATCCAACCGTTCAGGACATAAAGTGCTTGTTTTTAAATACAAGAAAAGCTTTCAAAGAATATCAAAAGATTCTATTTACGAACCTGAATACCTGAATAGGAGGGGACTGGAGAACTTTAAGGAAATCGGAGATTTATATGTTCTACTGAACGGTGCAGACAGCAAGCTTGATTATTTCATTACCCAGAGCGGGAGGAAGTTGGCACCCGGCAGAATTGACGATGGTCGGAGACTTGAGCAGGCCGAAACAAATCCGGATCAATTTATTAAATCAAAGAGCATCTTAAAGTTCCCAACAACTAGTAATGACGAAGTCTGGAGGGGTTATTCATTCGGGGTCGAGGCATATGGCGGCTCCGGTATGGTGGGTTTCATGACTTACAACAACTATTCTATTGGTACATTTCATTCGGTCGGTTTAGGTGTAGGCATCGAATACTCGAAACCTTTGGGATATTTTGCCGGAATGAGTTTCAGTATTGTCCAAGCTGTTGATAGCCTGAGAACAATTACCGAAGAGGACTACAACAGCCTTTATATACCCTTATCGTTGAAATACGAATATGAATTGAACGAAAGGAAGGCTCGTCCTTTTTTCATGGCAGAAGGGGGGTACTTACTCAACACATCCATGTTCAAAGAGTATCAGTCTGCCCAGTATTCAGTATCGGTGAGCCGAAATGGGGGGCCGCTGGCCAGTCTTGGCTTCGGTATACGCTTTCAGTCCAAAAAAAGATATTCATTCTCTATTCTGGGACGAGCGATACTGAGGAGTTACTGGGTAAATGAAAAATTTACCGAGATCTTACCATCTCAATCATACTCTGGCTGGCAGATAAATTTAACTCCTGTAATAGGCCTCGGATTTAAATTCTGAAAATCAGTGAAAAGAAGCAAAATCATAATCGAAGCTCAAATGTACCGATTGCGTGTATTCGTTGTTTTATCAGCCGCGCTGATGAGCATGACTATTGGCTGCAAGGTTACTGTACCTAATGCAACAACGGTTGAAGGATTGGGCAGCCTTGAGCCTGGAATGGCTAAGTCGGAGGTGCTACTGACCTTGAAGGGCGTGTATCCGCATGACATCTATAACGGAGAGGGCGTGGGGTGCGAGGTACATGAATACAGATACAAACATCCTTACCAAGTTGTAGAAAGGGCAGATAGGCAGTTGCGAAATGGGCTACGAGGAAATCCGCGCAAATTCTTGCGCACAGGTAAGGCCTATGCCATATATCGTGATGGAGCGCTTGAAACAGTTTTTACAGAGAAAGAGAAGGATTATATACCTTACCTTCTAGCATCAAAAAAGGAGATTGAATTGCGGTGTGACCCACCCATTCCAGGGTGCAAAGATTCTGAATCGATCAACTTCAACCCTCTTGCAACGGTTGATGATGGTTCTTGTGTATTTTGCCCATGCGGCTACTTAAAGAATTTTGCTTTCAAGGCCGACAGGCCAATTTCAGAGTGCAATCAGCCTTGTATCAAAGACGATTCGAGATGTAAGACTTGTCCATCGGGTCAGCGACCAAATCCAGACTATGACCGGTACAGACCCGACTCTGATTGCAATAAGGCTTGCATACCATGTGCTGGACCGTGCGAGAGCATGCCGGACTCTATATTAGCCAGAACTTGCGGGCCTTGTGAGCTGATTGAGGCCATGAGCGCATCAGAGGGTGCCTCAATAAACCTCAACATCGACATGTATGACGATGGTATAAGCAACTTTAAAAATCAAACGGCTGGCGACAAAAGTGAGCCAAAGAGAATAAAACCAAGAACCTCTAAGACCAAGGCTTCAGCTCGTTCAATCAGAAAAAAGAAGGCGACAATTAAGAGTGATAAACCTCTCACCCCAGATGAATTGAGAAAGATAGTGGATATTTACAAAGAGTGAGTTCCCCCGCGCGTGGCTCCGCCTCCCCTCAAAAGGCAGGGTAGGCAGTGCGATCTATCGGAACCGTCCTCGGTTCCTTATTGCTGCACAGCCATAACGTGCAATGATAAAACTTCTGAAAAATGAACATCCTCAAACTCAACAACGGCAAAGTGGAAGTGCGCAAAGACAATGGCAGCCTAATCCGCACCATCGGCAATGGCGATGCCGTATTTGCCGATTTCAATGCCGCACAAACCCAAGTGCTCATCACCACCGGCAAAGGCAAGGTGGAAATACGCAAAGAGAACGGCAGCCTAGAGCGCACCATTGGCAATGGCGATGCTACCAGTGCCCGCTGGATGGGCGATGATGTAGCCGTAACTACCAACAAAGGCAAAACCGAAATACGGAAAGCCAACGGTAGTTTGATCAGAACTATTTGAATGGCACTCATTGTAAAGGGCACTGAGTGGATGTGCCGCAACCTCGATGTCGCGTTTTTCAGAAACGGTGATGCAGTACCTTATGCATCTACCGCGCAGGCATGGATGGCGGCCGTGGCAGATGGCAGTCCTGCATGGTGCTACTATGACCATTTGCCAGCCAACGGTGTTGTCATGGGCAAGCTTTACAATTGGTTTGCCTTTAATGACCCGCGAGGATTGGCTCCTGTTGGTTGGCAATTGCCCAGCATGCGCCATTGGCATGCATTGGCCAGCGCCACAGGTGGCGTGGCCACGTGTGGCAACGTGCTAAAGTCGGCACATGAATGGTACAATAACGGCCAAGGCACCGATAGCATTGGTTTCGGTGGCCTACCTGCTGGAATTGCCGATATTGACGGCAATTTTTACGATTTAGGTAAGGCAGGCCGTTGGTGGAGTGCCGATATTGAGGGGCCCGAAGTGGTATGGGCGTGCTGCCTTGTTTATGGTTGCGCTAGCATGTTCGATTCAGACTATAACAAGCGTTTCGGCATGTCAGTGCGGTGCATAAGAGAGACGTAGCCGCAACTACCCCGCCTGCGCAGCGTGCCTTCTCTCCGCCTCTGGCGAAGTGAGCTTTTCAGTGCGTCCGGCACCCAGCTGGCGCGTAGGGTCTTTCCCTCCC
>Ga0169931_10003788_pt1 | contig 23847 bp, 16 predicted proteins | sample Kivu_15m_20L_FD_129675 | JGI IMG/M metagenome (GOLD analysis project Ga0169931, IMG submission 129675) | Freshwater microbial communities from Lake Kivu, Western Province, Rwanda to study Microbial Dark Matter (Phase II) - Kivu_15m_20L... | ecosystem: Environmental > Aquatic > Freshwater > Lake...
TCTGGCCTTGATTTCAAAACGATCCACTGTATGAATCAACTTCAACAATCCAAAAGGGGGGACAGCATACGCACAACCATTTGCAACAGAATTACACATTCTGTCTGATAGAAGGTTCTGATGGGGTGGTAATTCGGCACGATAGCCTCGTATGACGCCATACGTAAACATGGGTGCGCACCAATAGCGCAAGAGAGGAGTATTCATTGATGTAATCATAATAGATAGATTTAAATAGGCAAGGGACACTTCGTTTCCCCCGTACCCCCTCTCTCATGGAGAGACATGGTGTAAACAATAGGCGGGGGACACTTCGTTTCCCCCGTACCCCCTCTCTCATGGAGAGACATGGTGTAAACAATAGGCGGTAGATAATATAACATGATAAACAATAGGGTCACGGTGAACAATGGGAGAGGGGTATGGGATCATGCACTCTCCATGAGAAGGGGGTGTGGGGGCAGAATGCCTCCACCACTAGTTTGTCCACCACGTATCATCCAAATACGGAGCAGCCGATGAGTCCATGACCTCTGAATCCATAGAAGATGACGGTCCTTCTGACAAAAGCTGTTGAATCTCAGAATACGACAGCGCATAATTAAAATAAATCAGACGGCTGAGATAGCCCTTCATGGCACCATACACCTGAAATCCATGTTTGTCCACCGAAGGAACATGGGACTGATCCAGTTTTAGTTGACGCTGACTGAAACAGATGATATCCTGATCATTCTGATACGGGGTAAATCCATCAAAGGAGTATCGTTTAGACAGATTTCCGTTGATAAAGATATCCAGTGCATTCTCATTGCAGCTGATCACCACATGAACCCACTTGGAAATGGGAAAGTTATCGATTTCCACATAGTTGTTCCATGTGCGGTAGGTATTCATGTAGACACGAAGAGTGTTCGTATCGGATCGCAAATAGACGCCGGGCGCCAAAAGAGGAAACTGGGAACTGTATCCCTTATGAAACACATGAAGAAGACCCTGTTCTTGGCGAAAAGAAGAGGGGTTCACATTGATAAAGAAGGAGTAGCTGAACTCGATTCCACTTCGCTCATTAGACGATAGTGAGATCGGCTTGGATCCTGCTACATTTGGATTCTGAGCAATGATTTTGGTTCGCACATCGGTCGGACACGTATTCGGAATAAGCTCGGTTCGGTTCGTATGAAGGCGGTTCATATAGTTAAATAGCATCTCGATAAATACAAAAGAGAGATAGATGCATCCGACCAGAACGGCTGCATAGAGTGCCTGCGCAATGACATCGGATTGAACAACGTCAGTGATCACAGAGAGCACACCGCTACTCACCTTTTCTGCCTGATTAAGGGTTGGGGCATTTGTGCGCCCTTTGTTTATGTTGGATGCGTTTGTAGGACCCGACATACCTTTTACTAATTTGTATGATTTATTTTATAGCCACTATGAGGCATTCACCGAAATAGAAAGGCCTGACGCAAAGATCGATCCCAACCATCCTCCCAATGAAGTAATGGGTTCGGGCCCAGCCATGTACAGCTTGTGGACTGACTCGGGATTGAGGGCACTATCATACATCGTCGTGGTAGACAGTTGTCCACCGAACCCACCGTAGTCCAAGAGGCTCGCAGAATATCCGCTAGAATCCACTTTGTATTGTGCGGGGAGAACACAGGAACGGGCCAACTTTCCATCCGTATAGACATCTACCGTCTTTGCGTTCACAGATACCGTCAGATGAACCCAACGTTGTAGATCGATCTCGGGCAGATCACACAGGGGTGCATCCTTACCATGGTCATTGTCCATCGAAAGAGAGGTAAAAAGGGGTGAAAGAGACGCTTTGGAAAGGTCATCCTCCACACGATGACGATGGGGCATTCCTTGATCGTGCGTATGAAATCGGATGTGAAGTTTGGGGGTTCGTCCTCCCAGATAAATCCGAAACGTATCAAATTGCCGACCTCCCACGCGCAATATCGATTTCATCAATCCCGATCGGTAGGACCAATTCGAGACATAGATCCAGGTGGACACTGTGAATTCTCCTCCCTCAAACAGTCGCGGAAGCTGATCGGCGCGAACGACGATCGGTTGACTGGCGTCGGCAGTGGCGGATCGTGTAGAAGAGACCAGTGTAGAGGGCGTTCCCATTCGCGGACCAAACAGATACTGATACAGATAATACATTCCAAGGAGACTTACAAAGACAATCAAATAAGGAATCATATAATGGAGCGGCGCTGGTTCATGGGAGTTTGCATTCATGTTCTGTCAGAGCCAGGGATAATCTTCTTGTATTCATTTAGGCATTTAGGCATAAGGAGACTTCCACTGGTTCATCCCATTTTGTGGAGGAGTGGTAAGAGCATGACATGGCAAACCGGGAGGACATTGTGCCGATAACTTCGGGAAGGGTAGAACCATATCAATCGAATTGGTTTCCAGGATATTATGATTGCTATCCACATACGTTAAGTGAATCTTCTCTACGTCCGTGGGAGTCATACGTTTCTCTTGGACAATCACGTGAATGACAGAACCGCCTATTCCCTTTTGTCCCACGGATAGCGGACTGCTGATAATGACAGGATAATTCTCTAGACGCTGGGAGGCAACAATACGACTATCATAGATCACATCGAATCGACGTCCCTCACGAAGAATGGCGATGAACACCCACTTCTGCATCGGGATCGGAGGGAGAGAAATGATCTCCTCTTTGACACTGCCGTGCGTGGTTTTCACACGAAGACGAGTGGTTCGTTGACTCTTTTCACGAGATCCTCCTATGGTCTCTAGGAACCAGTTGTTTTCCACTTGCATCAGTGGAACATATTGTTTTCCATAGCGGGCGGTGCGATCACCGCCTTTCAGATAAAAGAATCCCATGACGGAAGATCCACTGGAACCCAGTATTTTTTTTTGTGTGACATCGGACGTCAGCACATCCGTCTTGGTATGCAATGGAATCAAACTGGGGACCACATCCTGCGGACCTGATGGGCGATACACAATCAAGTAGATCACGTAGATGATACAGGCAAGGACACCTGCTTTTAATAAAAGGGGAAGAATCTCCATCCTATCTACTTCTCTGAGGGGATTCCTACGAGCGTGTAAAGAGTGCAGAACCCGTGGATGATAGTCTAGAGGATGCGGATGCGACGGTTGCGGCGGCGGCATCCATTGTGGAACTAGCTGCATCGGAAGGGGATGTGGCGCACGAAGTGGAAGAAGGAATGGGTCCCAGGTTGAAGTCATTTGCCGTAGTGAGAGCAGGGGTCGCCTCTCGTATTTCGGATGCGCTAAGAATTCGTCCCCACAGTTTCAGTTGACGAAGTGTGGCAAGACCTGGTATCGGAACAATGTCTCCCTTATTATCCAACGGAGCCGCATGAAATCGCCGTGTCTTCATCAGCTGTCCGTTGAGGTAGACCTCCATTCCCTGTTCCATGATCACCATGCTTAGCCGAAATGGGGTTTGGACGGGAACATTCGAAAGGACGCTGGTTTCCATTCCATGATTTTTATTCAGCACAGACACAATCAGATCATTCGTATCAGGTGCCAATGCGACTGCAACATTATACCGTGATAGAATACTAAGCATCGTATCTCCTGAGGGCTTGTCTTTCAGAACTCCTCCACGATGGAATAAGAGACGGGGTTGCGGAGAAAGGGCAAGCGGGTTCTCAATAAAAATATCTACATGGAAGGAATATCCATAGGACTGATTGCGAATGGGAAGAGTTTCATTTGGAAGATGTGCAGAGGAAGAAGACCAATAGAGAATTCCATCATCGAACCCTGGAACAGGAATCAGACCCGGAGTTCCAGGACGAAGACGAAAGATAGGAGTAATAAAGAAATGAACGAATAAGATGATAATCAGGAGGACACAGAGAATTGCAAAGACATAGGCGATCATATGAGAGAGTTGAAATCCATTTGTTCCATTTGCTCCACTTGTTGATGCCGCCGTCACAGCACTTGCTGAAAAGATGCCTCCAAGGATGCCTGAGGAGCTAGAGACCGAGGGGGCCGAGGGGGCCGAGGGGGCCGAGGGAGCCGAGGGAGCCGAGGGACCTGACGGTTTTTCTTTTGTGTTTGATCCAAAAATAGATCCAAAGAAGGAGCTAGCCTTTTCACGGGCGGATGTCCCAGAAAGTTTGTAATAATTCTCATTGCTTGCAACCCTTTTAATTTGATTAAGAAGCCGTTCAGGCGTCTTCGCATTTGCAGGAAGGGCCATTCTCTGATAGTTCCTTTCGTTTTTGAAACGAGCATAAACAACCCTTGCCGTGTAGCATCAACATGGCAACCCTACCGGACTGCACATTGACGACTGGCTGTTTTCTCTTACAGAAATACCATGCAGGCAGTCGAAGCCTTGCAGATACGTTACAGAACATGGAGGCGCTCTTGGCCGTTCCGTGCTATCTCGTGATCTACTGCAATCGGGAGCTCTACGATCATATTGTGGAACGCCGTCGCGCCTATCATCTAGAGAGCATTACCCGTGTGATTTCGGTGGAAGTCGAGGAGCTGTGGGCGTATCAATTTGCCGACAAGATCCGTGCGAATCGTATTGTCTACTGGCCCACACGGGATGCACGTATTTCTGTGGAGAGCACGGTGGTGGTGTTTAATAAATTTGCATTCGTATTGGAAACGATGTCCAAAAATCCATTTAACACGACGAAATTTGGGTGGGTAGACGGGTCATTGGGACCAAATGGATCAAAGATATGTCGTGATGGTCAGCTAGGTCGTCGTTTGCTGTATGTGTTGAATAACATTAGCGAAAAATTTCATTTACAAGTGCTAAACGTGGAAGACAAAAAATTCATACAGCCTGAGCATTGGCGTGAATACTATAGTCGGGCTCGATGGGTCGCGGTTGGATGTTTGTTTACTTGCTCGGAACGAATTGGGCGACCCATTATCCAATGTCTCCAAGAGGTCATACGAGATACGATTCAAAACGGATTTGGACATCATGAGGAATACACTCTGCAGGTCGTGTTAGATCGGTACTATGATGATATTCATCGAGGCTATGGAGACTACCAAGACACACTGTCGAATTTCATAAAAATGACAGTAAACACCGTCTATATCTATTGGCAAATCATTATGAAGACGTTTCATATGGGCTATGACCGTGAGTGCCAGGATGCGTGTTGTGCCATGATTTCCTCATTTGACGAACACATCACAGAGATGAATATGGATTTATATGTCAGAGTGTACTCTGTGTATTATCTCTCTACGATGCGTCAGGATGTAGTCCGTGGAGCCGAGATTGGTGATCGTATTCGCGAATATATCAAGACACATCCATTGTTCCAACATCATTTTTTTGAATTGCGTCATTTGATTGGAATGGGAGATTTTAAGGTGTAGGAGCTCTTCAGATAAATGACCATATTAAAAATCATCATATATTGTTCTATATACTCTAACAATATATGATAATATGGAACCATATTGGTGCATCTGATTGCGCATTTATATGTTACTATTTCCCCCAAGACCACCATGGTAATGTTGCGATCATGACTTCAAGTTCAACGGATAGCCTATTCTTTTTTCTCTCTATACGTCGATTGTTAATCCACGTCGCAAGTAATTTTTCATTATCTCTTATTCCTCCATGTTTTGGTGTATCATGATGCAAACGATAGAATTCTTTGAGAGTTTCTATTGTATGTTTATGTCTATCTGTGCGCACATTCCAAGACCACCAAGGCAATGTAAGAATATTAGCTTCTAATTCAGTCGATAGAACCCCTTTTTGTTTGTCTATGCGACGGGAAACCATCCAGGTTGCCAGTTTTTTCTCATTAGGCCGTTTTCCTTGTGTAATGGGTGCCTCATTATACATTTCATAAAATGATTTCAGATCGTCTATTACCTTCATATGAGCATCTGTGTATACATCCCAAGACCACCATGGTAACGTAAGAATATGTGTTTCTAATTCAATGTGTAGAATCCCCCTCTTTTTATTGGCACGACTAGTACCAATCCAGTTAGCTAGTTTTTTCTCATTTTCTAATTTCCCATGTCTATTTGGCTCTCGTCCATGCGTCTCATAAAACTCACGCAGTTGCTCAATGATCATCATATGCTTTTCGTGCATCGTCACAGCCTTCATCGCAGACCATGCTGTAAACTCGTGCACCTCTGCTTCCACGCGCTCCATTCGACCCTTTTGTCCACTCGCATCATAATTCCCATCGGCGATCCGAACCTTCTTATGGAATTCAGGATCCGCTTCTCGTAGTAATTCTAAGGCTCCCACGCATTTTTCCCATCCATCCGCCCACAAGATGATATGGTTATGCTTTGAGGCATTTTTGGGATCTTTCGTAGAGCTTCGTTGACTCCGTTGCATCATACGAATGTCACTGCTGTGCTCACCCACGTTTGTGATAAAGACTGAATCGCACCGCGGAATGTCAACAGCCTCATCCAAAATGCGAACGCTTGTGAGAACATGATAGATATCGTCCTTTCCTGTTTGAAACGCATCCAATACTTCTTTGCGTTTTCCCTTGGAGATCGTAGAGTCAATCTTGTCCGTCCATACCGTCAGACCGTGATAGGTTTCCATCACACGTGTGACAATTTCCATGAATCGGTCGCATTCTTCTTGACGACCAAGATACGCAATACAACGCCGAGATCCTGTTTTTAGCATGACGGTTGCCAGATAGAATGCTTTCGCCGTCAGGTCCGAATCATATGTCGCGAACTCCACAGGAATGTCCACATCGACCGATGTCGTCCCATCAGGCGCCTTTGTCAGATGAGGAAGCCATAAGGTATAATCCACAATGATCTGATCGCGAATGGCCTCCGCAAAGGTCACATGGACGGTATGGTTGATCTCTAGCCCTTCATAGAGCTCTTCGGGCATCGTTGCGGACATCACCAATCCGCGCGGGAACCGTTGAATCCACTCGCAGAGTTTGGCATTTGCATTGTGAATTTCATCGACAAGGATATAGGTGTTGTCATAGTCGGTCAGAAGATCCATGAGAACATCAACCGCCGAAGTGAACGTAGAATAAATCACATGATTTCTATCCGAGGCCAAGAACGTTTCGATCTGTTCCACATTGGTCACGCCACCCACGTCGGAATCGACAAGAAGAGAGGTATAGCCTGGTAGAAAGCACGCCAGACGATCCTGTAGATGTTCTACACTCACTAAGAGGGGTGCAATGGCGACCACTAGTCTTGCGCGAGATCGTTTCATATCATGCCCGCCCACAAGTGTTTTCCCCCATCGACAAGGGGTATGAAGGGCGTTGATGCCTTCTTTGTCTTCCAATTGTTTCAATGCGTCTACTTGGTCGGCACGGAGTGGTTTGTTGCATTCGTTCGGAACAGGCGGCACATAGGGCGCCGATCGGGCATCAGGATGTTTCCATGGATGAAAGACATGACGAAGATGGCTCGCAGGGTCGGCACATTCTTCACGAACGTCCACCTGAAGGGCAGAGGACGTGTAAAGATACCCTTTGGATAGTGGATTCTTTCGGGTCAACGCATTCTGCTTCAGAAGAAAGGAACCAATATCGGAGGCGCAGACATTTCTCTTGAGATAGTATTTTGCCTGTAATCCATGGAACACCACATCGGATCCCATGCGCGTCCGCGCCAATCCGTCCAATCCATAATCTCTCACACGATTTCCCTCGTGCGCTTCTTTGTTCCTCATCAATCGTTCCAGACGATGTTTACTGAAATCCGTGATATAGCCTGACTCATACAAATGCTGTTCGGGCACGACGGACCAATGATACGCATCGGTGTCAGGATGGGTCATCATATGTTGACGAACCATTTCATGTTCATAATCGTCAGCATATTTTTGTTCCACTGTTTTTTCATAGCACTTCTTGGAGGCTGCGTTGTTTTTGGCTCGCGCATCTGTCATGTCTTCTCTCTACTTTTTAATTTATTAAAATTTCCTTAAGCCGGGCACGTGCTATCAAATTTATAGAAATGCTTTACGTCCCCCCATTATCCGATCGTCTGCCCCAGCATATAACACACGCCGCCCACAGTAGACAGCAATATTCCTCCCGTGATGAATCCCTTGATAAACGAGCGCGTATCCACCTCCGCCATGTCTTCAGGGGTCCAGACAGGAGAGCGATCGCGCCGACCGAGGCGCTCATAGTAGACCATCATTTCATCGAGCGTCCATAATGGTTTTTGGAGCGTCTTATTCACCGCATTATGAAGCATCACCGTCCATTGAATCAGATCCGTTCGTGAATCCAGGAAAGGCGTCAAGGGATGGGCCGCCAAATGGGTCGCATAGTGACCGCGGCACACAGGACAGGGAAGCAAGTGGGCCAGAGACTCATAAAAGTCTTTTGCGCACTTCTTATCCGTATAGGTCGGGTTCTTGGGATATCCCATGGCAACCAAATGAATCGTATGCCAAAAGAAGGGTCCCCATACACGCGGGGGAAACTGCATTCTATTAGACAATGCGTTCTTTGGCATCATGGGGGGCGCACGCATGAACCCATACAATGCACTATGCACCGAATGTGTGTGAAGCATTCATGAGGCGCACGCATATCTAAAGAGGAAACGGTGTGGTTGGCTAGCATGGATAGTCTCCACCGTATTCCCCACTGTACCAACTGTGGCCTCCCAGGTCATGTCTTTCGTTCTTGTTTGTCTCCTGTCACCAGCTATGGAATGATCGCGATGCGATATCCGTCCGACGCCCATCAACAGGCCCTATTTTCCCCTTCCTGTCCCATTCGGAATCCCACAGACAGCCTCCAATTTCTGCTGATTCAACGGAAAGACTCCATGTCCTTTGTGGAATTCATACGCGGGAAATATCATCCACATCACGACGAATACATGGGAAAACTCTTACAAGGGATGACACAGAAAGAGCATGAGCTTCTTCGAACGCTGACCTTTGAACAATTGTGGCAGCATATGTGGGGAGGGTCATCGGGCGTCCGATCCCATAAGAGCGAATATCATGCTTCCGAACAGCGTTTTTCCCAAATGGCCCATCGAATTCCCGAATTGATAGAGCGCTACCCGACAACTTGGACAGAGTGTGAATGGGGATTTCCAAAGGGCCGACGGAACCCCTATGAGACCGACATGGGATGTGCCATGCGCGAGTTTCAAGAGGAGACGGGTCTTCATCGCGGTGATTATTCCGTCATTCATAATACACAGTCCGTTTCGGAAACGTTTTTTGGATCCAATCAGGTTCATTATTGCCATAAATATTATTTTGCGATCTGTCACCCCCATGTGGATGTTCAGATGAACCCACAGAACCCCCATATGACACGTGAAATTTCTGAAATTAAATGGTGTTCCTTAGAGGAAGCCATGATAAAGATTCGTCCGGATCATATTGAAAAGCAGGAACTCTTACTCAAAGCAGGGAACATCATGAAGAATTTCTACCCTGTTTCCACGTTTGATTCTCATCGCTCGATGTCTCGAAAGGCGTAAGCCTGACCAAAAGGCGTAAGCCTGACCAAAAGGCGTAAGCCTGACCAAAAGGCGTAAGCCTGACCAAAAGGTGTGATGGAATCCCTTCTCTAATTTATGATATCCTACATAGAATGGCGGCGGCAAGACGGGAATTTAAAGATCCATTCGCAAATGACAGCGATGAAGAGACATCTCTTGCGCCCGTTGCGCCTGTGGCAAAGCCCGTTGCGCCTGTGGCAAAGCCCGTTGCGCCTGTGGCAAAGCCCGTTGCGCCTGTGGCAAAGCCCGTTGCGCCTGTGGCAAAGCCCGTGCCTGTGATTTCTCTAGAAAAGCCCTTGTCTGACTCGATGGAGTCTCCTGTCGCTGATTTTGTTCCCATGCCAATACGCAGGCCCATCGCGAGACCTGTGTCAGTTGCTATACCAAAACCTGCACCTGTGGCTGCACCTTTGGCTTCTGTGGCTCCTGTGGATGCACCTGTGGCAAAGCCCCTGTCTGCCTCTATAGAGTCTCCTGTCGCTGATGTTGTTCCCATGCCGATACGTAGGCCCATCGCAAAACCCGTGTCAGTCGCTATACCAAAACCTGTATCTGTGGCTGCACCTATGTCCTCTGTGGAAGTCCCTGTGGCCTCTGTGTCCTCTGTGGCCCCTGTGGAAGTCCCTGTGTCCTCTGTGGAAGTCCCTGTGTCCTCTGTGGAAGTCCCTGTGGCCCCTGCAGAAGACCCCATCATTTTGAATTCTCTTGCGAATGACATTCCTCCCATTCAGGCCCCCATAAGTGGTATGAGAACCATCCGACGCCCCAGACAGGTTCCTCTCCCATCTGAAGTACCTGTGGTCGCTCCTCAGGCTTCCCAATCCGTGCGCGCCCCTATTCGACGTCCTCAGCGAGTGGATCCTGTCGTAGCAGGTCCCCTTGGATCCCTTCCCGATCCCGAACTGCTAGCCCGCTGGGACTCCACTACCGATTTTTCAGAGCGCGACATCATCCTTGCCGAACTCCAGCGGCGTGATCTTTTTCCCTCTCAGGCCATGACACGCTGGGAACAAGAAACAGGTGCCTATCCTGATGTGATGGACCCTGAATTTCTACAGAAGCTATTGTCCAAACGGGAATTTGCCGAGTCTCTCCAATCCACATGGAAACCGCGTGCAAACCCCTGTGAAGACCAGGGCACCTTCGAAGTCACCCCCGTTCAGCGGTTCGTTGCAAACTTCATGTCACCCAAGACACCTTATATGTCTGCCCTTCTCTATCATGGAGTCGGTGTCGGTAAAACATGCGCTGCGGTTCAGATCATGGAGGCCTGGCTCGAACATTTTCCCCACCAACAGGTGATTCTCATTGCGCCTCCGACGATTCAACAGGGATTCTTTCGCACGATCTTTGATATCTCCAAGGTCGTGATCGGCCATGGAAATGAACCCAACACTGCCTCGCAATGCACGGGAACCACCTACTTGAAACTGACCAACATGTTGTATGAGCGCAACCTCACCGTCATTGAAAAAGCCGTGAACAAACTAATCAAACAGCGCTTCAAAGTATTCGCCTACATTTCCTTTGCGAACTATATTCAATCTCTTATCAGGGGCGTTTCAGGCAAAACCGATGAACAGAATGAGATCTATAAAAAACGCGCCATCCGAAATGCGTTTAGTGGAAAACTATTGATCGTGGATGAAGCCCACAATCTTCGCGATATTGCAGAGGGGGAAGACGCGCTCGTAGACGTGGGAGGAAAAGCGGAAAAAGGTGACGCCGCAGGAGGTAAATTGTTAACCCCTTTTCTACGCGACGTCCTGATGTATTCGGAGGGCATGAAGTTTTGCGCACTAACGGCTACCCCCATGTATAATAGCTATCGTGAAATCGTGTTCATGTTGAATCTCTTGTTGATGAATGATAAAAAGGCAACTCTCACGGAAGCCGACCTGTTTGATCGCGAGGGAACACTCCTGGACAAGGGTGCAACACGATTATCATTGATTGCCCATCGATACGTCAGTTTTATGCGAGGAGAAAACCCCCTGTCCTTTCCCGTTCGTCTCTTCCCTGAACAGATCACACAGCTTCCCGCCTATCCTATTCTTAATCCACGACGAACTCCCTTGTTAGAAGAAGATCGTGACTATTATCGGCGTCTCCCACTGTTTCCTGTGCCCCTTCAAGGGCATGCGCTTCAGGCATCTCGTGTGTTCATGAATGCCCTTTCTCCAGGTGGTGGAATCAACACCATCGATTTACAGGGTCTTATTCATGCGGGCAACATCGTTTTTCCTGCAACAGAATCGACACAAGGAGATACCTACGAGGCCTATTTCAGACGAACCAATGAGGGCGCGTTGCTTAGCGTATTCCATCGTGAGATGGAGTCAGGAGAAGTCCGTTATCGCTCCAAGGTGCCCCCCTCTTGGCTCGCCGTTGGCGCACTTGCCTCCTATAGCCCCAAGTTTGATGCGCTCCTTCAGCGTATCCGCACGGCAGAAGGGTGCATCTTCGTCTATACGCGTTTTGTGAGTGGAGGTGCCATTCCGATCTGTTTGGCACTAGAGGCGAATGGATATACCCCTTTTGGACGAAAACGTTCTTTGTTGATGGATGGGATTCAGGCAGCAGGAGGGCGCCAATGCTCCTCCTGTTCTCGGAAAGAAAAGGAACACGCGGGAGCAAGCCATGAGTTTTCCCCCGCCTACTATGGAGTCTTAACAGGTGACACAGGGCTCTCTCCACACAACGAGGCAATCATTACTGCCCAGCGATCCTTTGAAAACGCCACGGGAAAGATCATGAAAGTCATCATTGGATCACAGATTGCATCGGAAGGTGTGGACTTGCGATTTGTTCGTGAAACGCATGTGCTGGACTCCTGGTTCCATTTGAACAAGACGGAGCAGATTTTGGGACGCGCCATTCGCTATCTGTCCCATTGTGCCCTTCCCCAAGAGAAGCGAAACAACACCGTGTATTTGTATGTTGCGACACTCCCTGACGATGATCGAGAAACGGCCGATTTATACAGTTATCGTGTGGGATTTAAGAAGGCGGTGTTGATCGGCAAGGTCACACGTGTCATGAAACAGGCTGCCATGGATTGTAACTTGAACCATGATGCGATCCTCATTCAGGGCCAGCCACCCATGAGAGAAATAGATTCTCAGGGGTTGGTCCGTGAAGAAGTGAACATTAATGATACCCCCTTTACCGCCGTGTGTGATTGGATTGAAACATGTGACTATACCTGTCGTCCTCAGGTGGATGTTCGTCGTATCACAATCGATGACTCGTCCTATGATGAATATTCCGCACGATGGCGGATGCATCAATTGAAAGAGCTCATTCGAGAACTGTTTGAGAAGCAGTCTTTTTATGCAACAGAGGACATGTGGGACATCTTAAAAGAAATTCCTCGTCATGTCGCAGTGGACTTTTTACAGGACATCGTCAATAATAAATCGTTTCAAATTCGTCATCACGAGTTACATGGATACATTCGGTATTGTAATGGGTATTATGTCTTTCAGCCGAATGTATATACGGATCTGACGATTCCTCTTGCGGTTCGGGCAGCCTCCTTCCCTATAAAGCGTGATGCCTACCTTCCTGCTCCCCAGGAGCAACAGGTGATCCCTGTCAATGAGAACGAATCAGAGGAGCAGGAGCCCATTGGACCTTTTTGGGCCGCGATGGTATCCTGGATTCATGAGTTGGCCACGCATTCCGCTCATAGGGACCCTCCCGAGAAATTGGAACAACGACGTGTGGCGATCGCCAGAGGTGATGCCTCGATCATGGAGAGATATCTTCATATGGTGGAGGTCATCTACTGGTTTCACATTTCCTTTCATGCGTCTCCTCAACGGGATGTGCGGGCCTTTGAACATGCCCTCCTCTCTTATGTATGGGACGAATGGATCTCTTTGGAGGAACAGAAGGAACTGGTATTTTCTGAAAAGCAGACCCACATGATTCAGGATGATCTGTATCAGATGGGGCGACTGGTAGTTCATCGTCTCTTTGATCCTGCGACAGGCCACCTCCACTATCTGTGTAATGAGGCAATATGCGCAACCTCCATTGTGGACGAAATAGAGAGGGATAAGATGGATACGCTGAAAGCCTTTACGGTTCATCGGAAAAATGCGGGAATATTCTATGGATTTGTGGTGTCTAAAAATGGAAATATTGTGTTTAAAACGGCGGACCCTCCTGATATGGGGAAAAAGGTGGAGCGTGGTTTGGAATGTGAAAACGTCAGCAATATGACGGGCCATGTTGCAAAATTGGTTCAGTTAGGTAATATATTACGCTCAGAAGGGCTCCATGATTTGGATCTTACTGAACATGCGATCCGCCTAGAACGTCCCATTCAAAACTCCACGCGAGCCTGCACCCTCTTGGATATTGTGTTGCGGTATATGGATGCCTCACGGATTCAAGGAAAACGATGGTTCTTCCGTCCGGTTCAGGCCTTTTATATGGGACATATTTCCTCGTTTCGTGGAAGTAGTAAAAAGGGAGGGAACGTGAGTAGAGGCCATAAAGGGAATGGGAGCAGAGTAGAAATCGACTTCTCGTCATAAAATTGAACAAAGAGATGATTCAGATAGTAGACACACCATGGAATCAACTGCCTTCTTTGAAAAGAAAATCAACCTCACTCCCCGTGAATTCAATGAGATCAAATCACAAACCGTCCAGGAGCTTTTAACCAAGAAGGCGATCCAGATGATGGAGGAGAAATGCTCGGAACACGGGTTTGTCCTTCCCGGCACTGTCAAACTGTTGTCTCATTCCATGGGGCACTTTGAAGCAGCCCGTTTTACGGGAGATGCGATCTACTATGTCAAGCTAGAGGGGCGTGTTATCTATCCTGCCGATGGAGTTCGTGTGACAGGCGAAGTGATCCGTAAAAACAAGATGGGTCTCTACATCAATCATCGCAATGCCATTCGAATCCAGGTGCCTCGCGATCTCCACCTTGGCAATCAGGAATACGATAGTGTTCAGATTGGAGATCAGGTGGAGGTGGAATTAAAACGCTCCAAGTTTGCCATCCAGGATGCCTATATCCTTGCAAGTGGCATGTTTCTTCGTCTTCATGGGGCGGAGTCCGAAGAGGAGCCTGAAGCGTCCGAAGCATCCGAAGAGGAGCCCGAAGCGTCCGAAGCATCCGAAGAGGAGCCCGAAGCGTCCGAAGCATCCGAAGAGGAGCCTGAAGCGTCCGAAGCATCCGAAGAGGAGCCTGAAGCGTCCGAAGCGCCCTAAACGGACTGCGAGTGAATTCAGATGATGATCATCTATCCGGAAGTAGAGATGTCCTACGACGAACGAAAATCAGTCTTTGATAACATTAAGCAACTATCCAAACCCGAACAAGAGGAGATCTATCGTATTCTTCGTAAAACAAAGGAAACCTATACAGAGAATTCCAATGGTATTTTTTTTGATCTGTCCGCCATTTCCGAGGATGCCTTCTTGCAAATGAAAGAATATCTTCAGTTTTGCTCTAAAACACATCAAGAACACGAAAATCGCCTCAAAGAGTTGGAACATTTACGGACACGACCTGATCCAGAAGAGAGTGACACCTAAAGTCGTGTCGCATTGATGATCAGAGTCATAATGACAACCCCTGCTCGTGTCTATCAGAATGTTAGCTATCAAGAATTACTCCGCTACGCGGAAACCAATCCCCATCGAACCCGCACTCTGGATTCGATGGAGATTCGCATGTCCATTGTGAAAGAGACATCACTGGATTCTTTGTTCCTGCCAGGATACACTGCATTTTCTTTGTATCCAACGGGAATCATTAGTCTGTTCGCATGCCTATCCGATCCCCACTATTACATGTTGGCCCCTCCCTCTATTCGCACGGAACTTATCATGACCCTAACCACTACTCTTCAGGAGGAAGTGGAAAGACTTCGCACATCACCTCTTGCTCGAAAACGGAAACACCTCTATGAGCTGATTGGAAAGGCCTTTCATGGAGCGCGGATGGAAGAGAAGGACTATGATGAGCTGTTTCAAGGACTTTCCTACCTTCGAGAGATCCAGTTTGTGATCATGAAAGAGGTGGTTCAGGAGCGCGTGGAAGAGGGAAATGGGAAGCGGGACGGCAACAAGAATGAAAATCAGGAGGCACATGTCCCTAGCGGTGTGAAGGGAGAGATTCACTTTTCCTCCAACCCCATGAACTGGAAGAGAGAGAATGCAGTATGGTTAGCGGATCATCATGCACGGTGGGTGGCCATGCCATCAGGTGCATCTGCGCGCCCTTTTTCATCCTTGGTCGGTGAGTGGATCGTGGACATGGAATCCCGTGGATGGATCGTTCAGTGGCCCGAAGTAGAGGCAACAAAAGTAGAGTTGGTGGAGCGTCTCTCGGCGTTTCCTAGTTGGCAAGAGACGGATCGGAAACACCTCAAGGAGGTTCTTGCAATGCGCCTTGGAAAGCTGACAACACTACAGCTGTTTACGTCGTGGGCCTAGGAACGGGGCCTAGGTATAAAGATAGCGTGAGGATATCTCCTACAATGAATCAGGAGGGACTCCATGTTCTCGTACACGGATACACCGTGCCTAGAGAATGTATGATACATATCACAGATATCACTCATGGACGCCCTGTATGGGATCGTATCATCTATCGCTTACAATGTTCTGTCGTTTCACAGACAGGACATACGTTCTCCCATGGCCGTGGATATTGCTATACCTATCTTCTAGAAGAGGGTCATATGACAGTTCATACCTATCCTGAACGTCGTGCGTTCTTCGTAGATCTCTTTTATGAACAGGGGAACCACTCCGAAGCCATTGAAGTCATTGATAGCGCCTTTGATGGAGCACGTTTTTCCTATCAGATTATTCAACACTAGTAAAATTGACAAGGGATGTTAGTTAGACATAAAGGAAAGCCTAAGGTTCTTTTGTCACTCAATAGTAGAATGGACCTTACTCATGACCAATCCAAACAGCTGGACGGATTTGTCAAAGACTGGTTCGCCCACCCTTTACTGGAATTAGAGGCCACCTTTGGAAAAGAGGGTGCGGTGGACTCCACGACCTTTCTCCATATTGCACAACGGATTCGTGCGAAAGGGTGGACGGTTCTCCCTCAACAGGATTATCTGAACATATTGACTCCGAATCAGATTCGGTTTACGCTGGATGGTCTTGGGATCATTCAGTCCTATTGTCGCGATGACAACCTTGAAGGAAAAGACTTCACCTCCATGATCAAAGACCGCGCTACGTCAGACACCAGCGTACATCTTCACGAATATCATATGCGTTTCAAAGTGAGACATGAGGAGCCCCTTTCATCAACTGACCCGCGCATTCTGGACCTTATCAAGCAGTGGCCGACTCTACGCAAGGCCTTCCGATTGATCCGACGCTGGAGTTTTCAGGGTCACGGGATTCGCGTGGATCTGTCCATGATTCGCCAATCCCCCTTTGTCCCCAGTCGGACCCCAGGTCGCAGAGAATACCAGTGGTCTCAGCGTTTTCTTCAACACAACGTGCTGATGGAGGTCCCTCGTTATGAAGTGGAAGTAGAGTTGCTTCATGGAACAGAACACACAGCGTCTCCTGAGGCTGCCCTCAAATCATTGATCCGCGGATGTGGAGAGGTCCTTCGCGCCATTCAGAAAAATTCATTGCTGATTCGAGAATCGGTTGCGGCACGAGTGCGATCCGACTATCGAGCTCTGACAGGCACGGACAAGTTTCGTGACCCCGTGTTTCGTGGTGTGGGCCCCGTGACCCTCCAGGTGAAAAACATGACGAAAGACATCCAAGAGGAGGTCCCTAATGTTCGCACGGGATACAATGTGACAGACAAGGCGGATGGTTTGCGCGCCATGGGCATGGTGGATGCGTCAGGAGAGCTCTTTCTGCTGGATCAGAGTTTGAATGTGTATCGCACGGGCCTTCAAAACGTGGCGTGTGCGAACTCTATCGTAGACGGAGAGTGGGTGACCCTATCCCATGACAAACGGGCCATTCATCACTATCTCCTCTTTGACATCTACTATGAGGACAGTCGCCCTGTCTCTCGCCTTCCCTTTGCAACGTTTACGCCCGAGGGACAAATGGATGTGGACGGGATGTCACGATATGTTCGCATGAAAAACTGGTATACACTTTGGACACAAGATACAAAAACGATCGTTCCTGGTATGGCGGAATCCAGTCGCCTGATGGTCATGCTAAAACGGTTTGAATTTGCGGTCGATGATTCCGTCTTTACGCGGTGCGCCACGCGCATTCTGGAGACCAAACGAATCTATCACACGGATGGTCTGATTCTGACGAGCAACACAGAACCACTCCCTGATCGGGCGGGTGTTCGCTTCAAACATCAGTTCAAGTGGAAACCGGCCATCGATAACACGGTGGATTTCCTGATTGTCTATGAAAAGGATCCAGATGAGCCCGCACTGGACAAGGTCACGACCAGCATTGATCCGAGCAATAACCAGACCATTCAATACAAAACGATGAGTCTCTATGTTGGTGGAGAGACATCTGCGCAGCACAAGGATCCGCGTTCCACCATTCTTCGCCAAGAGCCCCTGTTGAAAGAGGGGGACGGTCCTTCCCGCTATCAGCCCATTCTCTTTACTCCCACGGACTATGCGGATACCATGGCGCATACCTGTCACCGCATCCTGGAAGTTCACCCTGAAACGGGAGAACAGTATATCATGACAGAGGACTCTCATGAACCCATTCCACCTCGCAGCATTGTGGAAATGCGATACGATCCGACACGAGAGCCTGGTTGGCGATGGGTTCCCTCTCGGATTCGCCATGACAAGACGGAGCGCCTTCTTCGCGCCATGAAAATGAAGGGTGCCATTGTCTACAAGGGAATGATGAACGATGCGGGAGTAGCGAACGACGTATGGAACTCGATTCATGACCCTGTCACGTTGTCCATGATTCAGACGGGCAATGAACAACCGACTCTTGCGGAAATCCAGGCGTTGGTTCATTCTCGTGAAACCGATATTACGAAAAAATACTATGAACGCAAGGCTCCCAAAGAAAACATGAATCTTGTGAAGGGTCTCCAGGACTTTCATAACAAATACATCAAAAATCGCATTCTCTTGAAGAGCGTCTTGAAAGGCGGGAAGAAGAATCTGCTTGACCTGGCATGCGGAAAGGGGGGTGATCTGTATAAATGGATCTTCAATCGTGCAAACATGGTGGTGGGAATCGATCAGGCGGGTGAGAATATTACTAATTCGGACAATGGAGCCTACAAGCGATATGTGGATGCTCTTACCGAACTGGGCCCGCAAAAGGTGCCTCTGATGGCCTTTATTATCGGTGACAGCTCCAAGTCCATTGTGTCAGGAGAGGCGGGAGGAGCGCCTGAAGAGCAGGACATGATGCGATCGATCTTTGGACGGGCAGAACCCAAAGGTCCTCTCCCGCCCTACATTCAAACCAAACTATCGGGCTCGTTCCGAGAGGGAGCCGATGTGGCCGCCTGCATGTTTGCCATTCACTACTTCTTTGAATCTAGCACAATGTTGGATGGCTTCTTACAGAATCTGTCGGACACCGTGAAAATGGGTGGATACTTCATAGGATGTTGCTTCGATGGAGACAGAGTCTTTCAATTGCTTCAATCAGTGGAGAAGGATCATGCCAAGAAGGGATGGGAGGGCGACGTTCCGCTATGGTCCATTACCAAATCCTATGATCAGGAGCATCTGACAGATGATGATGCGTCCATTGGACTCGCTATTGATGTGGAATTTATTAGTATTGGTTCCACTCATCGCGAATATCTTGTTCCGTTTGCTCTTCTCCAATCCAAACTGGCAGCAATTGGGTTTCGGCTCTTGACAAAGACGGAGCTCGCCGAGATCGGCCTTGGGGCGTCCACGAATACCTTTGATGTCAGTTACCAGATGGCGGAAAAGGGAAAACAGTCCTTTCCGATGTCAGCATCGGTGAAAGAGTTTTCCTTCTTGAATCGGTGGTTTATCTTTACACGCCAGGATGCTCCGCGAATTCCTCCTGCAGTTGCTGCAGTCGCAGCTGATTCAGCAGTGGTGGAGGCTGCCGCATTGGATGATGAGAAAGAAGAGCCCTTTGCGGCCGTTCAACCCCCACTTGTGCCTGCTCGCGCCCTTACACTGAATGAGGTCTTTCTCTTTGGACCCAGTGTGCGTGTCGCGGATCTCTTACAGCTCAAAGATCTCTATGCGGGACGATGGTTGAGCCTTTCCGCGCCATTCCCCATCCCTGACCCTGAACGACCTGCGATTCTTTATCCCTCCGTGGAACACTACATGGCCGCCATGAGATTGGCACGAACCTCCACTCCTGCTGAGCGAGGCCGTGATCTTGCCGTTTCTCTCTTCAGTCGCGAGGGATCCATTCACCAGAAGTTTCTTCAGATGCGTCTCATGAAAAAGGTGGAACGCAAACAAGATCAACTGGTTATGGACGATAGCGAGACCGAACGATTGCTTGCCGAGACCAAGAGCGTGAAGGATGCGCTCCTGAAAAAATCACTGATCCCCTTCCGCATCACGCTGAACGATGCGGAATGGAACCTCATGAAAGAGGGCGTGTTACGTGAAGCCCTCACGTATCGTTGGGAGCGTGATGCACGTTTTCATGCGATTGTGGAGGCAGCGCGCACACAAGGGAAGTATCTTCTCTACAGCCAGCCCGCGACCAATGCGGGCTCTGAGTGGGGAGGACAATGGAAATCGGGTCGTATTCAAGGAGAGAATAAGGTCGGACATATCCTCATGAAGATCGCTGGATTTTCCTTTTAAAAGGTTCCAAGACAGTCCAATAAAATTTGATTCCACGATCTCTTTTTTATGATACCACACACGCAAGATGCCTCGCGAAGCATGGCAACATCTCACGCGGCTGCATCATCATCCTCGAGACGATCACATTACCTTCCATGAACCCACTCACAAATACTATGTGAATGGATCCTGTCAGGGAAATATTTCGTGCACGGGATTTGTTCACGAATTCTTTGGACATTTTGATGGGAAAGCCATTCTCACCAAAATGCGCAAGGGTCCTAACTGGGCGACCAGTAAATATTTCGGACGCACGGATGAAGAGATCATGGCGGAATGGTCTCAGAATGGAAAGATTGCATCCGAAGCGGGAACGGCGATGCACTTGGCCATTGAACAATTCCTCCATGGTGCGCCTGAACAGATTATTCCCGCGGTCCTGGAGACAGTGGAATGGAAATACTTTATGAAATTCTGGGCAGACTGTGGACATGATTTAGAGCCCTATCGCAGCGAATGGGAGGTCTTTACCGATTCCATCGTTCCTGTGGCGAACGAAAAAAAGATTAAACTCTGCGGATCCATTGATATGGTATTTCGTCGTAAATCAGATGGAGCATTTGTCATCTATGATTGGAAGCGCTCCAAAGAGATTAAATCAGACAACCCCTTTGGATCAGGTCTGGCGCCACTAGAACATCTGCCTGATACGAATTATTGGCACTACACGATGCAGTTGAATGTCTACAAATGGATCCTGGAAACCTATTATGGGCTCGTCATTGCAGACCTTTACCTTGTCATCCTTCATCCTGATCATCCTTCCTATCGTCGGATGCGACTGAACATCATGACGGAGGAGGTAGAGGACATGATCGAATGTCGGCGACGCGCAGTGGCTGCGGGAAGCAAACAAAACGTCATTCTTCCCGTGCCCGAAGAGCCCGATATTGTGGGCAAAGAGAAGCCACTGGCAGACTTTTCGTTTCGCTTTCCCTCCTAAGACTCCACAAACTCCATGGCTTTATTTTTCGTCCTTAACAGGTGAAACACGCTGTGGTCGTCGAATGCGTCGCGGTGCAATCAATGGCACAGTAATAGCAGGAACGACAGGATTAATGACAGGCTCCACTGGTCGCAAGGATGCAGGAGGAAGACGTGGTCGAATCATCACAAGTGGTGCTGCTTTCCATGCCTCCATAAGGCGCTCAGGAAGAGTTGCAATCGGCAATTGTGGATTGTTGTTCATTTCCAGAATACCCATTCGATCGGCAAGAAAGACCAGAATGACAATCGTATCGGTGGAGCCTCTAGAGGGTCGCACGATCTGAATCTCTTTTTCAGTGGCATCTCGTTGCTGAATGACACCAATCGGACGTTGGGTCATCTTTACATAAGCGGTCAAATGGGAAGGACGAAGCATCGTCGCCGTCTCTTCTAGTCCGAGCTCTTCTAAGGTAACACCAAGTGCCCCCATGAAAGGGAGAAGAGGACGATTCGCATCCATTTCATCCGCCACACGAAACGTATATTGATCTCCTAGTAGGGGTTGAAGTTCCATGGGTATCACGGCAATGGATTCCTCTTCTTCGTATTTCTCATCATCCTCGCGTGACATCTCCTCATAATACTGGGGCCTCTCAGGGACCGACTTATTCCAATCCAGTTGTAATAATTGTGTCCAGGTCGCAGATGATTCAGGAATCAAATACTGATCACCTTCATGAATCGGGCGAAGAAGGGTAGATATCTTGGAGATGCCATCGAGCTTCATCAATTGCTTTCGGCGGTTAGGGAATCGCACCAATTCATCAATGATGCGCCTGGTGAACAATTCTGAGGTAGATACCATGCGGTCCTTGTCCAAGGGAGTTCTTGCAGGCACATGAAGCAGACATTTGCCTTGTAGGTCCTCCTTTCGGTCATCTTGGTCTTCCTCTTCCTCTCTCCATACGCATGATCCTGTGCACGAGGCCGCATTGTCGATCACACGGCAATCTTTACGCAGAAAAGAAGTAGTTGTTTCCCATTTATTTTCATCAGGATAGAGCCATGATGCGATGGTAGACCCAATATACAAGTGCAATCGTTTGCGCCGTTCATATTCAGGAAGATCCCGTGAAAAGATGATCTCTTCCACACCCTTTCGAAGACCCGCTCCTCCTTCGGGTCCCGCCATCCAGCGAGACACCATCAGACGAAACTGCTGATACCACTCTTCCAATTGCTCGGAAGAGGATGTTCGGGTCCACATGGGGTCCGTGCCACACGTCTTTTCTGTGGTGGTCTGATCCAGAAGATCATCCCATGACGGCGTATCTAGCGAAGGGGGTTGTCCCATTAACTGCCGATTAATGTCTCCTTCCAACTGATTGATGGTGGACACGGGAAGAGGGATAGGACGCTTCGACAGAATATCCTTATCAATGGGGGCCGAGACGGGAAGATAGGCCCCGTGTTTCAATTGAAGTGCAATGACGGCTGATCCTTTTTGGATCACACGCTCGATCTGATAGCCTGGATACAGTGACAGACGGGGGGCGAGAATTGTCTCATAATAGGTTATGACATGATCTAGTGGGGGTTTAATATCTTCCCCATCCAAATAGATGTTTTTTATAGAAAAGGCGGAGGAAATGGACACGACCCCATCATCGATCACAGGAACAGGAATAAGAGTGCCCTGATAGGGAAACGTGACACCAATGATGTGATTGTAACTGTCTTTGATCACGCCCTCTGGACGGATCGGGCCTGGAACAAGTAACGAGGAAAGGGAGATCAGCGACCGCGGATTTACGCTTTGTTGCACCGTGTAGAGCGTATGATAGCGATTTTGGCATTGAGTCATGAATTCGGTCACACGTTTTTGGACAATGGGGGGCCAAATGGATCGTGTCGCATAGGTCCATAGCACAATGCTCTCGTGTTTCTCTTGCTCCGCTCCTTTTGCCGGTTTGTTGCTCGTATGAACATACAGCTCATATTTGGCATGGACCGCTCCTGTAGGCGCATGAGTGCGCTTCATACGGGAAAGGAAGGCCACATCATTCTTTTCATTTCGTGGAAGCGATACGCCAAACGGAGGGCACCGAATGGTCACAGGGGCGGCTCCGTTGTCCTCCAAGATGATCAGTTGAAGCCCGTTAGGAGTGAGTAGACCAGGTTCAGACAAGAGAGGCTGGAGATGGCGAAGGTCTTTGCGCTGCTTGGGATCCTGGAGAAAGCGAAGAAATCGCTGGTAGGCGTTATACACTCTCAAGAGAGGATACAGCGTATGCGAGTTTACCGCGATACCAAGTTCTTTATTGGCCCAGTATGCCAACTCTTGTCGTGTAGCAGGCATGGCACTTCCATCTTCAGGGCGAAAAAACTCCAACACCAAGTTTCCAAAATGCGCATTCAGAAACACACGGGGAATCATGGCCGCTCGCAGACGCTCTTTTACCGCGTCAATAGAGGTTACTCGCAATAACGGTGCAAGGATTGCCAACAGGGACTCATAGGGAAAGGCACCTGGCGTTTCCGTTCCGATACGAAGGAA
>Ga0169931_10003789_pt1 | contig 23833 bp, 6 predicted proteins | sample Kivu_15m_20L_FD_129675 | JGI IMG/M metagenome (GOLD analysis project Ga0169931, IMG submission 129675) | Freshwater microbial communities from Lake Kivu, Western Province, Rwanda to study Microbial Dark Matter (Phase II) - Kivu_15m_20L... | ecosystem: Environmental > Aquatic > Freshwater > Lake ...
CTTATATGCAATTAAACCATACTTATATTTAAAATCATGCAGAATATTAGTATTTTAATTTATAGATAGTTTAATCAATATTTCGAATAAGAAGTTATAGCCTTTTCTCAATGACGGGGTATAAGTTACTCAGCATTCTTGTTAAAGATGCCTAAGAGATTTCATAATAATTATGAAAAAAAGATATGGAAAATAAATTAATTGGTTTAAAGTCATTGGAGGCATGACAGTTTCGGTTAGTATTTAAATCGATACGTTTAAATAAAATATTAGATAAATATTAAAAAATACTAGACATGTAAAATGCATTGACAAAATAACTTAAATGTTTGTATAAGTATAATAATAATTATATAGCCTCAAGATAGAAAAATATTATGGCACAAATTTATGAGTATTATTAAACAACATATAAAGTTGTTGCAATAATAATTTAAATAAAAAAATGAAACAAATACTATCTAATAAATGAAAATGACTAAAATAGCTTTGGATAAATAAAAAAGTCGAACTTAAATCAGAAATTAAAGCATTTAATTGTCGAGAGAATCTCATAGAACGATGTCTAAAAAGTTGAGCGTTTCATCAGTAATTATATAATGTTTTAGGGTATCAAAACAAAAACTGTTAATTCATTTTATATACCTAGCCATGCTAAAAAAAGAAGAGATTAATTGTTTGATAATAAATCTAAGAGTCATACATAAACGAAAGAAAAATTAAATGATCTCATAGTCATGAAAAGTACCAATCTTATAATAAAGAATGCTCTATTCATAGTAAATTAAGTTAATCAAAATATTTATATCATAATTAACTGATTTAATTTAGAAATACAACAAAAACTTCAGTTTGTTTAGAACAAGATAATAAACTTTAAGGTAGTTATAAGAAAAAACAAAACTTTTTTTGGAATTATTTAAAAAATAAGAAGAAAAGGCAAATAAATTGATTTTATTTAATGAATTTCAATAATTATCATATCGCTATTATTTTGATTAATTAGTTTTTAACGATTAATATAATTTCATGAATGTTACGAATAAGATAAAATATGATAAACCCGACGATTAATAAGAATAATTTTCAATATATCGCAAAAGACCATAATTCAAGTATTAGGATGATAGAATAATATATAAATAACCATAAAAAAATGAGATACAATCCAGTGCGAAGTTATTAACTGAAAAATTTCAGATTATTGAACAAAAATTTACTAAGAAAAATTTTATAAAACAATTAAATCAAATATATTAAACAGTTTATTAAGTAATTTTTCTGAAATAATCTATCATGTCTTTATTAAAATAACAAAAAATTAAAATGGGAGATTTTATTCGGGATATTAAAAAATATGTATTTCAATTATAAATGAAAATATAAAGAACAGGAATACTATTATAGTCAAAGATGAGTTAAAATTTGAGATAATCGAAGATTGTCTATGAATAAAGTTTTAAAAATCTGAATAATAATTCGATAACCCTTGGAAATAGTATAAAAAATAATAAATAAAAAAATCAAATTTAGAAAGATAATGTTGAGTTACAAAGAAAATGTGAATAACTGTCTGCATAAAATTAGTTTTTAAAAGAATAATATCAAAAATGCCTTTCTAAATATCAAGATTAAATAAATAATTTGATGAATAATGTTCACGAACAGACATAAAACAATAATGTTGATGATCTTCATGAATAAATCATATACTTAAAACAAATTATTGAGGAAAGTAATGAAATTTTAAAAAATTAGCAGCATAAATATAAATAAAAAATCAAATATTTGTAAAATTAGATTATTAGTCTTGAAGATGAATATATTAAAGAAAAATAAGCAAATTAAAGATAGTTAATGCGATATCGTGAGAAAGAAAAAATGTATATGTTTCAAGAAACTTAAATTTAAAGAAAAAATATATTACTTATTGAACGTTAAAAAACTTTATATTAAAGATAAAATTCATTAAAACAATAAAGATATGCCATATAAAGAAGATAAAATAAAGTATCTGATTATTAGCACAATCAAATGAGAAGAGATAAAGAACAAAAGTAAATTGAAAGGAATAATTTAAGAAATTAATATTATGGTGGGTCTATAACTAATATTCCAGGATCAAAACATGAAACAGCAGTCAAAAGACTTTATACAGCTCAAAATACTGAAAGAGAAAGATCAACGAGCAGTCGTCATAACGGACTCGATATAAATACGAGATTAAGATAAATTTAACAGTAAAAACGAAAATTAGGCTTTAATAATATTAAAGGAAGTAGGATGTCTTAAGCTAATCATCGAAGACAAGTTTAGTCTCGAAGTGTTAGTCGAGATAATTATTATTCAAAGCCTATTCAACATCAAACTCGTCAGCCTATTGGTCTTCAAAATGTAGGAACAAAATTAACAGATATGCTTTCAAATTTATAAAAATAATTAAATGATATAAAATGAATTTTATTGAACATGATGCTATATATTTTTATCATTTTATAAGCCCTTACTTTCTAATTTTTCTTTGATACATTTAAATAATAGTTTTCATATCTTTTTATTTTTCTATTGCTAATTTAATTTATTATTCGATTTTCAAAATGTTTTGAGCCCTTTTTTTAAAATCAACAACAAGTTATTGACTATTGACAATTTAAGTTTATTGTTTTGCATCTTGAATCTATAATCTTAAAGTTTAGCATTATTATTTAGCCCTGTTTATCTTTCCTCTTAACCCTTGAATCTTTGTATCTAATCCTGAAACTTCAGTCATAAGACTCTATTTTTTCTTCTAGACAAATACCAATTTTTCTCGAGTATGAGTAAGAATCTGTACCATTGTAGTCGTCTTTTTCTTTAATTTATGAAGGTCTTAATTTCTTTCTTATATTTTTTAATTTAAAGTCTATATATAATATTTTATACCTGATTTTAAATTTTTAACTGTTCAAAATCAATTAAATGTAGTCCTTCGGCTAATTATTACTTTTTCTTCAAAATTTTTTGATTTTTAGCTAAAGTGTTTCTTGCTCTTAATATTTAAAGTCTTAAATTTTGAAGTTCCTCAGTAACTTTACCTTATCGATCTTCCCATTATTATATTTTTTGAGCTTTTATTGGTTGTTAAGATCTACTATATGTAGCTTTTTTTGAAACTTATCGTTTAAGTTATTGAAAAGCTGTTCGGATATCATTACATTTCGATTGTTTTTAGCTTAGTTTATTTTGTAATTATAATGACATTTTATTATATCTAGCTTGAGTTTAACTAAGTTAAACTCTTGTTTGATGTACTTGAGCTAAAATATTCAAATATTTATGCTAATTCATAGAGGCTTCATTAGTCTTATCAATAAATATATGATTCTTTTATCTCATCTATTTTATTTTGGCTTGCATTAGTCTATTATTATCATAAAGACCATCATATGTATTTTTGGCTTAACTAATGGCCTGTTGTAATTATTATTTTATTTATTTCTAAATCTATTAAATATTATACATTCGAAGTCATATTTTATTTTAAAGTTTGTTCTTTTGCATCTTAAGCTTATTAATCAATTTATTCGTCATCATCTTCCTCTTTAGATTTTTATGATTAAACTTATGATTTTTTTTATGGTTATACCTCTTATTATTTAAGAGATGATTAAAGAATCATATTAGAAAGATTTAAGTTCCGATTTCTAAATAAATAAAATGTTACTGTTAAGCTTAGACTTCATCATTATAGCACTGTATATATTTTTTTTATGGATAAAGAACAAAAAGAGATCTCATTTTCATTTTCAAAAGTCTAAAATTACTACCTTTACCTTTTTATTTCTATTTTCTAGGTTTTCTATAGCCAATGGCATCAGGATTTTATCTGGTCCATAACTCAATCCATCTTCTTTATTTCCAATTCGGTTATATATCAAGATAAATACAAAATTCTTTTGTTTGTCTATTGAAATCTATTTTATCGTATAAAGCATTAGCAATTTATTTATAATCTCCACCTGGAGCATTATTTATTTTGACTCCATATATACCAACAGAATATTATAACATTTTTCCTCGAACTTATATCTGATTTGAATGAGGATTTTAGTTTATTTCTAAAATAGTTAATTATCTTTGAGTAACAAATAGCACAATAGCAATCTTTGTATCATTACCAGCTAATCCAATACCGATATTTGTATTATTGCTATCCATCAATAACTATCTTTATTTATCCATTTAAAAGAACAAGTAACTCGATTCTATAAAAAATCTTTACTGATATTCTTTCTTAACCGGAACATCTTATTAATACTTAACAATCATCTAACATATTTTATAATCAGCTTCATTTCTAGCTTATTATGACAATGTTTTCAAATATAATTAATTTTTATCTATAGCATCTTTATTACTACTAATATCTTTACTACTTGTATTGATATCTTTGATACTAGCAGCATATTGCATGGCAATATTAGAAAGGGTAATATCTTAATAGAATATTGGAAGTTATTATAATTGTCTTTATTTGTTTATGTTGAACATGATCTTTGCTTTCACTTTTGTCAGTAGATTTATATCTCTTTCAAAACTTAAATCAAGGTCCTATTCTTATTATTGTTTTGGTTAATCATATTGGTCAAAATGTTGCTCTTAATTGTATATATGTATATAATCTTATCCTCCAAAAAAGTCTTATTCTTAGTAAAATTAAGAATCTTGTTCTTAAACCTCGACATCACTGCCTTATTATGACATTGTAAGTTATAAATATTTGAATAAAAATAATTTGATATCTTTATTATAATTAATTAAAGCTTTTAAGTTTAAATACAAATCATTCAAAAAGATATATCATTATCTTCGACGATAAAAAAGGACATATCCTGCCTTTGAAACAACTTATTTTTGAGGATCATCAACAGAACTTACGGAACTATCATCAAATTAAAGCCATTTAGAAGTATCTAAATCTCTATATAAAATTAACAATTACTTGCAATATGCAGTATAATGTCCTCCTCCTGTACTTCCCATATGATTACATACAGCAATTAGATCATATAAAACTTTTCCATTATTAGAATCTTTTCCATTTAATTGATTAGGTAATTAAGAGTTTAACATATATTTTGACATATCCAAATTTTCAAGAGGATAATCAACAAATCTAAGTATATGATAATTTTTACGTTGTTAATTTTTAAGAATGATATTATTTCCTCTTGAATCTTTTTAAACATAAAATCAAAATCTTAGGGGCTTTATAAATTAACATTTGTTTTTTGGCTAAAACAAAGTCTTTACATTTTGGACAATACCACGCATTATCTTCAGTCAATATTTATGGTTAAGATGATAGTTTGAAGCAATCTTCTAAAGTTAATACATTCTTTTTATCATCTTTTTATTTATCATTTTAATCTGCCTGCATTTTTTACATTTTTTCCTTAATTTATTAAGAATTTTTAATCCAAAGAATCTACATTTCTATTTGGTTTGGTGTTGCAACATCCTTCATAAATTTTTCATCGCTAAATTGAAGTAAACAACCTTAACATTATTTTTATCCACAATAAACACATGGCCTATATCTATATTAAGGCTTGCACAAAAATTTGAATGGTTTTTCTTTGTCAGTTGCTTTTATCACTTCATTTTAGAGATTAGCAATTTAATATATTTTTTTATAATAAGAGTATAATTTATAATAAACTTGTTTATATGTTAAATCTTTATTGAAAAAGTATATTTTTTGATTTGATATTTTTTTAGTATAATGATAGCCTTAACTTTTAGTTACATGGTATAAAGCTATTTGATAATCCTATAATGGATTTTATCCTTTAAGTAACTATCTGACATATATTTTAGGCGAGTAATATTATTTTTCATAATCTTCTATTTAATCATCATGAGAAATCAATTTTATTTATGAATATGATGTTTTATAGCATATTAAAACAGAATCTTTTTCAATTTTCATAATTTGTTTTACTGATTAAAGAATATTTGATATTTTTTATTTTTTATTGACTGTATATGCTATTGATAGAGAAATTTATTATATATGATCTTTTATAAAAATGATAGAAAACTATTTTTTATTATTATTTATTAAAGGCAAAGAAAACATAAGAAAGGGATCAAACTTTATTGAATTATACTGACATATAGGGCAATCAACTCTAGATTTATATTGTCCATACATTAAATCTGTTATAATAGATTTGTTTCTCAAGAGAAAATTTTACCAAGATTATTTTGCGATAATTTTATCAGCTCTACCATCATAATCTTTTTATTATATATAAGGTTTTTTCTTAATACGATTTAAATCTTCATGAAGTCCATCAAGTACATAGTTTATTAATTACCCAGCGTCATGCTGATTGTAACCTTGAAAAATAGGCTGAAATTTAGCAAGGGCTCTTTTAAATTTTGTTGGTGAAAAAGAAGATTATGTACCAAACCATAAATTTTATAACATTTTTGCAAAACAAATTGAAAGTTATCCTTGAGTTCCGAGTGGATTTTATTTATTTATTTCTAGAATATATTTATTTTATATAAAATATGATAAAATTTATTTTACGTGAGAAATACATTGCAACCCTGAATTCATAAAACATGTATTTCCTAAATTTCTTAGCCCTACTCTTCCTTTTTTTGATAAAGATGTCATTGTTAAAATTTAATCTTCAGCATCTGATTAGGCTTGATTAGGGCATCTATTTTTGTGGCTACTTTTATCTTTGATTTTACAACTTTGAGAGCAATATGCAGCGAATTTGCATGAACAAAGAATTCTCAATTATTGTTTGTTTTTGCAATAGTTACATGTACCTTAATATAAATTATTTTTATTAAAAAACATCCAATAATTACTCATTTCTCTAATTTCAGCAACAATATATGATTCATTATTAATGTCATAATCTTTAAGTTGCTTTTAATTTTATAATAATTAAGCATTAATAAATATTTTATATTAAAATGTATTATTTGCTTTAAAACCTTCTTTTAAAATGTTAAAAAAGATATTTTTCTATATGCCTTCATTTAAAAGCCAACTTTTCATATTTTCAGATGCAAAATTAACCATCAATTTTTAATCAAGAAATTTTTTAATATATCTTGATAATTAATTATTCATTTATCTAACATTTGAATAATATGAGTATTGACACTTTATTTAAATAAACTTATGAGCCCTTGAATTTTATATATCCTTACAATAGCTATTGAATAGTACAATAAAATTCAACTAAATAAATGATTTATTACTTTAAGATAGTACAATTATACTTTTTTACCTTACATGGTAGTTACAACTTAACGGGGAATTCTTATCATACCATAGTCTTCACAATCTTTTAAACAATAATACATTTATTTTGATATAAAAACATAATCTTTTCCCTCTTGCAATCCTGGTTTTAAACCAATATTAAAATGATATAAAGAGTCTTAAAATTAAAAAGTTCCTGCTTTAATTGTTTATACTATATCTTAATTTGCTGTTGGTAGAACTCCACAACCTAAATACTTAATAAATTATCTTATACTTTATTAGGCGGAACTGCTCCATTTATTTATGTATATCCTACATATAATTTCCATCTTTTTAACCTATTTATATGCATAATTACCATTTGATTGATAAAATATAATACTCTTTTCGACTAAAAAATGGCTATACATTAAATTTATTTTCTAAGGCATAATATTTTTTTGCTAACTTAGCTAATTATTAAATTTTTTGTTGAGGAACGTTTGTCAATTATGGATGAAGAGAATAAGGATTGTTTTAATTATTTGTCTCTTACTTCATTTTTTATTACTTAAAATGCATTTATATTTGAAAAAGATATAAGAATTAATTAATATTATAAAAAAAATATATATCAATTTTTTGGTAAAGTTTTTAAAATACTTTAATTGAACATTATTTGATCAATTAAATGCCAATAACCGATCATTTGAGCTCCTAATATTTATAAAATACCAGCTTTATTTACTCCATTATTTACCGCATTATAAGCTCTGAGATATTTATTTCCGCCTAAAGCTGTCTCGCATCTATGTTTCAACAATTTTATTTTATCTAATAAAACATAGTAACTTTTATTGTATCCTTCAGGAGGCTCTTCATCTTCTGAAGATTATCCACAATTTTATTATGAGTCTGTTTAAGTAATTGTCTTTATTTAATCATCATCCATATCGTTATTGATAAAATTCTACTATTACATTGTATATTAAATTTGAACTTTGAAATTTCTTTAATTAATGTTTCTTGGCATACCGATTTTTTTCATATCAAAAGAAGCTCTTTTTTATTACTTTTACATCATATTAATTTTTTTATGATCAACAAAAGCTTATTTTTCATCATTTATATTGATATCATAACCTGCTCCCAAAGTTTTAAATGAAGATGAAGATTATTCAATCTTTTTTGAATTTTTATCGCCGTGAGTGCTTTCAAAGGTACTTTTTCTTTTTGAATGATATTGAGAAATCAATTCATTATCTTACTATTAAGATCGACGAGTCATATATGATTTATTTGTAGAATTCTGCCTTTTTTACATTAAATCTTTAGAACTTGGATATTTTCTTATCTATTAATTTTATTAACCATTTATATTAAGAAGAATTGCCTGTTATTTTAATGTATCTAAGTATAAATCATCAACATCATTAGGAGAAAAGGGTTTTGAAAGTAAATCATTTATATATTTTTATGTTCTAACTCTAATAAATGGTTTATTAAGAATGTCTATTATACTTGGTCTATCTTGAGGTTTTTTAGATAGCATTTATATTATTAAATCTCTTAGTTGTTTTGAATATGTTGGCATTATCGAAGGAAAACTGCCTTTTAAAATTTTCATTGCAATGGCGTTATAATGTTGAGCTTCAAAAGGCAATCTTAGATTGCATAGTTCATATAAAATTATTCCGAGAGACCAAATATCACTTTATGTATAAATAAATACCTTTTGTAAGAATATGGCTTATATTTAAATATTTCTGGAGCCATATAGTATGGTGTACCTATACAAGTTCTGGCTAAATCTTGAGTCGAATCTAAAACTTTTGCAATTCCAAAATCTCCTAACTTTATTCTATCATCTTTAATCCTTTAATCTTTTTTTAAAAAAAGGTTTTGAGATTTTAAATCTCGATGCAAAATTTTTTGATTATGAAGATAATAAATCGCTAATGCGATTTGAGTAAGCCAATCTAAAATTTGTGCTTAACTAAAATTTTTTCCTTTTTATTTCATTTGCTTTATTCTTGTGTGCATATCACCCAACTAACAATGGACCATTACTATACATAAATTGCCTTATTTATCAGTAAAAGAATCTTTATATGATACTATATTGATATGCCGTAATTTTTGGAGTATTTTAAGTTAATTTTCAATATTTTCCCTTTACTTTTAATTAATATCAAATGTTTTAATTCTTTTCAATGCATAACTAATAGTTTTATCAGAACTATGTTTGCATAAAAAAACGTCGCCTGATGATCTTTGTTATATTATTTTTACCCAGTTCCTACAAGTTTACCGATTTCATATAGTTACATTTCGTAATTTTACTTTCTATATTATATGATTATGTTATATATATTTAAAAATATATATTAAACCTCAATCTATAAATAATTAATATGCTAACTTACATATTATAAATTTATATTGATTTTAAAGTTAATTTTAAGAGTTGTTGATTTCATATTTTTTGTTTTATTTTTGCTTTCTTATCGTAAAATTTTCTTACTAATCTGTTGATCTTTTTTATGAATATTACGCAGAATTAATATATTACATTTATTTGATTATAAAGTAAGAATAACTAAGATAACTACGTTCTTAATGCCTTTTAATCTTATATAGGCTATATAATATCATAAAAATATGTTATTAGCATCAAATATGTATATTATAGTATAATCTTGAGTTAAACTTTTATTATTAAAAAAAAAACTAAGAAGTAGTATAAAACATCAGCCTAAATGTAAAATCAATTATAAAAAACTTATTTATTTACAATAAAAGCCGTTTATTTTATATTCTATGATTTATATTAGTATTATTTCATATGTTGATTATGTAATATATTTATTATTTATTGACATCAAAAATAAACATAAAAATGACTCAGAAATTAACAAAGAAGGCTGTTTCTTAATATACATTTGTTTTGGAGAATAAACTAGGAGAAGGAGCATACTCTTAAGTTTTTATGGGAAAAAACTAAAAAACAGGTAAAAAATATGATTATTTAGGGTAAAAAGTGGCAGTTAAAGTTATTTCTCTAAGCAAAGCTATTAAAAGTCATACTATTAAGAATATTGAGCTTTAAATTAACGCTCTTTACAAATTAAAAAATCAAATCCATATTGTTGCAATCAAATAAGCTGTCCAGACAAAAAACAACATATATATTATGACTTAGTTTTGTGATTCAGGCAATTTGCGACAATGGATAAAAAAATAAAGAAAATTTTCATAAAAAACATCGATCGAACTAATTAAAAAAATTATTGATGGATATATATTGATCGCGAAAGCAGGCTTAATTCATAGAGACATCAAGCCTGAGAATATTTTTATCCATGGATCTGAGATTAAGATTGGTGATTTTGGTTTTGCAATTAACGCCAATCAATGCCAAAAACCGTTGATTTAAAATATAGGTTCTCCTTTGTATATGGCACCTGAAGCACTAACATCATGTAGATATAGCTTTCAAAGTGACATATGGGCTATCGGTTTAATATTTTTAGAGATGCTAAAAGGAAATTCTCCCTTCAAATCTAATACTGAAAAACAACTTAAATCTGAGTTATTATAATTTAAAATTGAAGGTTATTTGCCAAAAAAATTAAGTTAAAAATCTCGTTAATTTTTAATCAAAACTCTTTAAGTGGATGTATCTAAGAGAATGAATTTAGAATAACTAGCATTGTTCAAATTTATTAATAATTGTGTTTAAGAAGAAAAAAATGAATCTTTTCTTCACAAATAGAGAAGCAACAATGGCGATAAGAGCACTATAGCTTAAAATAATATATATTAATCTAAATAATAGCTTTTAATTCCCAAAAGATAATACATGCCTTAACTTATAGAAAATAATAAAAGTACTCCAAATTTGAAAACTTAAAATAAAAAAAAAATGGTAAAAAAAAATACTTTTTCATACAACAATTAACATTTATAAAAATAATAGATAAGCAAATAGATAAATTTGCCTCATTAAATTCAAATTAAAAGAACTATTTCTTAAAATGATAAAAAAGACTCTTAAATTTTACATTTATCTTCTTAGACTGCTATAAAAAATTAAAAAATAAATCCTTTTTTTGGTAATCATTCATAAAAAACTATTTAAAATTAACCTATAAATAAATTTTTGAAGAGATCTGCAAGTTTTGTTCTTTAAACTAATGCCTAAAAATCTAATAAAGTAGTTGTTCCATTTGTTTCTTCTATTAATTTATATGAACTACCATAGCTTTATGAAAATGAAGATGATTCCTAAGATTAATAGGCTCTTAAAATAATCCAACACAATAAATAAAATAAAGATAATAACTTACAAAAAAAAGTTGATTAACCATATAATAAGAATATGCATATTGTTCAAAGTACATATATCGAAAAAAAAACTGATTAAATATATTAAAAAATTTAATAAATGCAAGAAAAATGTTAATTTATCGAATAATTAAAGAAATTAACTTCTCAAATATGTTACTTCAAGTTACTTAATCAAATTTTAAAGTATGTTGACTCATGCTTGAAGATATAAAATTAGAAAATATAAATCTTCAAAAGTAATTTAGCCTTTTTGATCATATAAAAACTTGAATAACTTAAAAATCTTAAATTATTAAAAATGTCGAATAACTAAAGATAAATATTTATAACTACTAGATAATTTTACTATTATACAAATATTATAAGAAAAATATAATAAAAATATGTGAAAAGATATACTTTAATAAAGCCTGAACTAAAAAGTCCTAAGGAATTTATATCAACATTAAGTTATGTATTGATATTACTTTATAAAAAGATCCAAAAATATAAAAATGATTTATAAAAGATTAACAGCAAAAAAATAATTGTAATAATAATAGATTCTTTAATTAGTCTCAGTACTTTGTATTTTCTTGATAAATAATATAATTGGAGTAAATTCCAATTGAAAAGTAATATATAATAACTTTTATCAAGAGGAAGAGTTAATACTATTACTCAGTAGTATTATGAAAGTGTATGCAAAAGATATGAACAGATTAATTATAATTGATTTTCGTTAGTTTTATATTTCATATATATAATTATCTTAAAATAACATAATTTATTTATAAAAAAACCTATGAAAATATATAAATTTTTTATAAATATTTTAAAAATATAAATTTTATCATAATTTCTTAAGATTATTCAGTTGTCCTACTCTTAAGATTATTATTTAAATTACATTTATTCTTACATTTGTTATTTCCAGCCACCAAACATATAACTGTTCATCTTTTCTTGCCTTTGTTTTTATTTTATTCCTAAGCCATAAGAATTAAAAGGAATATATGGATCTTATAATGATTTATAATAGTTAATTAATTCATCTTTTTTATATTCAATAGGTTTTTCGCCATCTCTCATTTTATATTAAACATGTACTTTCTTACTCGAATTATCTATGATTACTTTAGCTGTATGCATTAATTATGAGCATTACTATAATTTGAAATTTGCATATTACATCAAAATTTAAGTCTATCTTAAATATAATAAATCATTTTAAGTAAATTGTTCATTACACTAAGCTATAGGACATGTATATAAATTGCTTTTAGGGTTATATGATAAATAGTATAGTCTTAAATCTGTAAAGGCAAAGTGTTGACAATTTTTACCTCGAGCTGGATCCATAATCAAAAATTATCGATTGTATAATTTACAAATCAATGAAAAAGATTATTGGGCCTTCTTTGGTATAAATTTTTGCCTATTTTTATTTGTTATCTTCTTAAAATTAATTTTGAAATGATAATAATTCAAATAATCTATAATTGTTTTTTAATAGCTATTATCTTGTTATTATTCATCTTCTTTTTATAATTTGATAATTATATTTTTATAGAATTTAAATCGATTATGTTATGGACAGTATATCATATCTTTTCTTTCAGGATTTAACACATTATCTCTCAACATTGCCATTAATTAAAACTATTGAAAAGAATCAATAGGTAACATACAAGTTTCACAAATAGTGCCTTATAGTTACTTAGTAGTATTAGCATTATAACCAGAAAAATGTGCATACATACATTCTGGATCTGTACTTGCAAATATAGGACCAGTTAATAGCTCATTAGTCTTTTTGTCATTAAATTTTATAGGAATAAAATTTTTAAGTCTTAAAATAGGATGATTTTAATATATTTGTAATTTAAGATGATATTAATCACATTGAAAATAAATTTTGTCATAAAAATTCATGTAAAGCTTATTAACATCTTCATTAATCTTTAATTTTTGTACATTTTGTAAAATTTCTTTAAGTTTATCAGCCAATACATTTTTAACTAATTGATTTTAGATTATATATGCCTTTGGTCTATTTAATTTATCTTTGTTTTCATAATATTATAATTAGTAATAAAAATTATTAATATTTGCTTTAATCATATAAGATTAATCTTATTTATAGATATTAAAAGTTAAAAAATTATGTTTTTTATACTTGATGTAATTTTAATGCAGCTTACTATTGATGTATTATGTTGTCTATTTTTAAAATTGTTTTATTTTTTATACTTATTGATTAAAATCAGCATGGCTCATGTTTTAATTCAAGATTTGATATAAATTTTATAGTGATATTATTTATTTTTATGTTATTATTGTACATCTTCGTTTTATTGTGCTCTATTTCTTTTATTATGAAACTTTGAAAATAAATATTTTAGACATTACAGTTTTGTTTTGATATGTTAGAGACCTAAAAAGTGGTAAAAATTTTTATTTATCTTGAAATTTCAACCATCTATGAGTTTAGACTTTAAATATTGGTAATTATTTCAGTTCAAATATGTTTAAAGCTAAATTACTTACACATACATCTTTCTTCATTGATAATTTATTTTGATATAATAAAAATCAATACATTATTTATATTAATATTAGATAAAAAATTATTAAATATCTCTATTTATCAGCTTATCGTAAAAAATTTAATGATAATATATAGATAAATTAATCAGATTATTAATTTTTTATTGAATGATTATAATTGTATATTTATAAAATTGGTTTAATTTAAAATAGATTGATAGTTTATAATAATCAACATATTTATTGATGTCAAAAAGGATAAGAAACCCCGAAGTTTATGTCAAAGGATATGGAAAAAATACAACTAAAGATGATTTAAAATCATGGTTTAAATAATATGGAAAAATCATTTGCATTCAATATAAAGGACCATATTCATTTATTGTAAAATTTATCATTATCAAGGAATTCTAAGATTATTATGATGCTTAAGCAGCAGTAAAAGAAATGAATGATAAAAAAGTGTAAGGTTTTCGTCTTATTGTTGAACCATCAGGAAAAAAAAGATATGGTAATAGTGGAAGATCAAGAAGTAGAAGCAGAGACAAAAGAAGTAGACATAGAAGAAGAAGGTAATTTTTTATATAAATTAGCTCATCTTCATCAAGTTCTTCATCATCTTCATCATCTTCATCATCTTCAGATTCAGATTCTTCTTCATCAGTGAATAACAAATAAAAATAGAGCTAAAATTAGGATAAAAAGAAGAAAGCCAAAAAAGAATAGGAAAAATGATCGCGAATATTCGAAAATGAAATCGATTCGATGGAAGTACGTCTTCCTTATTACGACGAGGGTATTGCCTCATTTTTAAATATATTAATATACCACAAAAGCCTACATTTAATCATTTCATTTCGTCATTATTTTGATGAAATAAAACTTTGCTATGTGGATTTTATAATTATATTTTATGAATTGGAAGATCTATAATATCAAATAATAAATTTATTCAATATTATTTGATAAATGAACGAGCCTTCCTCAATAAATATTCAAATGATGAATAAAACAGTTGCTAATACTTTTCAAAAAACTAATCTATGGAAAGATTCATAGGCAACTATCCCATTTGTTACACCTTAGTTGTCATTTTTCAAAGAGAAAAGATTTAAATGGTCAAGTATATATTGGCCATAGATTAACGGAAATAATACTTTAATCAAAAAGAATAAAAAATCATAAATAAATGAGTTAGCAAACAAAGTATCTAAACTTATTGATGAAGAAGAAAAGAACGAGGAAAGAATTAAAAAATTGAAAAAAACTTTTTCTATGGGTAAATCTCAAAGAAATAGTTCAAGAAAGGAAAGTAATTCGATTGTATCAATGAAAAAGCCATTTAAATTGAATTAACAAAATTAAAAAATTCTTAAAAGATTATTACCAGCAGGCATAAAGAATCAATCTTTGCTAAGAGACAGACATGGAAATAGATGTAATTTATACCATAATCCTGAAGGAGATTAAATTTAAAGAGAATAAAGACGCTTTTTATCAACTGGTTTTAAAACATCAAGAAAGATAAAATTATAATTACCACATAATTATTATCCTGGGCCTGGAACATATTAAATCAAAAGATATTTAGCTTAATTAGATAATAAGTCTGATAGCTACCCGGTAGTTCAAACTGAAAGAAAAGTAATTAATGATTAAAAATGATAATTTAATATGATTTTTATAAGAATTTGATTGAGCTATAAATTTAAATTGTATTTTTGTTTTAAAATGTTTTTTGTAATAAAAAATTTGTGATAAATTTTAAGTAAAAATGTAATCTGAGTAGCAACAGATCATGGAAGCATCCAGTTTTTAAAAAATACAACCTGTTGATTTATCTCTTACTTATGAACAGTATATTTTTATTCAACATTTTTTACCAAAGCGATATGCTCTCATCTAACACAAACATATAAGAAAAGGTCAAGTTATAACTTCAGCTGTTAAATTGCCTCATGATTAAGTACTACTATTAATATAAATAGGCCCAAAATTTATCTAGATTGTCAGGAAATGTTGATAATACTTAATAAATTTAAGGAAGAAATAAAAGAAATCGTATTAAAAAAGTTGATAAATTTTTATAAGATTAACAGACAAAATCAAGAAAACCAACAGTAACTGAGCCAATTATTGAAGATGATTTTGCACAATGCAATTTTATTTTGACTCAGCTCAAAAAACATAGAAGTGCTTATCCTTTTTTAATACCTGTTGATCCAAAAAGAGATGGTGTTTTGAATTATTTCGATATAATTAAATAACCTATGGATCTATAAACAATTTAAAATAATCTAAAAAATGACGTATATTCTAAAACTTCATAATTTCATGCACATGTCAATAAAATTTGGGCTAATAGTTATTTATTTAATTAAAGAGGTTCCTTAGTTCATCGTTTAGCTGGGTAGATGGAAAAATATTATAAAAGCTTATTAAATAATGAATCTTACAAGAAATTTCCAAAAGGTTAAAAATCAAAATCTCGAGGTGGAGCTGATAGATAAAAAAAAGATTTTTTTGAATAGAGAGATGAGAGAAAAAAACCATAATTTTTTGGTAATAAAGATTATATATATGAAGATATTCAATGATTTGATGATATTTTTATTGTCATAAATATAATTTAGACAAATAGAATTTTTTTAAAGTTTATCCTTACCAATTACTATAATTTTGAATCAAAATATTATAAAGTTTATTGATTTAATACTATAAAAATCTATATTAATCCATGAAACTAGACCCTCTACTATAAAAATAATTACAAAGAAGATTTGATAAAGATGATCGCAATATATTATTCACGACAAGAACTAAAATGTTAATTCATTTGTAAGGAAATGATTGGCAATAAAATTGTTCAGGATTGTTAATTCTCTATCAAAAAAAGTATACATATGGTTTATGTATTGTAAGTACTCAAAATTTCGATATTAACTTCGATTTTTAGCTATTTTCTAACTTTCCAAATTATACAAAGTATATTGGAGATTTACGATGTATGATATTTTTGGCTCCATCACAAAAACATTGTCTTAAAATCATGTTAGTAATGTAAAATAAAACATAATTATCGTAATTAAAGAAGTTAATTGATAAAATTTACAATTTAAATTCAAATAATGTCGAGGTAGATTTTATAAATCAGCCTGAAGTTCAATCACTATTAAAGAAAGTCCCAGTAGATGAAAATTTATTAGTAAAAGATCTTACTTTCAAGAATTCTGTTTAATAAAAAATAAAAGAATATTTTGCTAAAACAAGTAGTAAAAAAGAATCAAAAAATAATACAGGATTTAAATATTATGCATTGGGAAGATAATAATGGAAAATCGATGAATAATAAACTAAATTTATGAGATCAAAATTTTAAGCATAAATCGTATAAGAACTTAAAATTTTACAAAAACAGGCAAGAGTTAGAAATACTTCAAACAAATGATTTTTATAGCCTTATTAAATCAAAAAATATATCTTTTGTACATATTAATTTTATATTTATCATGTTATACGACTATAATTTATATAAAAACATATTAGTCTTTTCATGAGTTACTAAAAGTCGTTTTATTAAAACTTTTTAAATTATTTAAAAAAGATTGGGCATTAGTTTTTGAAAGATTTGTAGATTTACTCTTAATCAATCCTTTGCTATTATTGCTATTAGAGTTGCTATATATCCCTAAGATAGTATTTATATTATGTAAATTTATACTACTATGAGTATTTGCATCGTTTTGACTATGTTTGTTACTTTTGTCTTTTTGATTTTTTAATGAGCCTCTTCTTCTTATTTGACTACTAGTCATATATTTTTTATCATTGAAATTCGTTCTTGACATCTATTTTAATTGTAAATATTCACTATCCTAATCCCAATTCTCTTTTTTTTATGTAATATTTCTAATAGTGATTGATTTTGAATTTAAAGATTGATGTAGAATTTATGAATTTTTATTGAAGTTATTAAAATCATGGAAGATAGACATTTGAGTTTGGCTTAATTGATTTGTTGGTGAGGTATACTTTGGTTTATTTAAAGATACTCTACTATTTTTATTAATATTTAGATATTTTGCACTTGATGGACGTATTTGATCATACCATTTTATCCTTGGTTTTTTAGTTATTCGATGGACAGCATCTGTTTTGATATTAAATTTTCTTAATTTATTTTTTGTAGTGTTTATTATGAGGGCTTCATCATCTGATTAAGCCTTATATTTAAGTAATTAATTATATTACCATACAATACTTTTAAGCTCTATATAAATAATGTATATACTTATTGATAATGAAGTTTATAATATTTGCTGATACTTTTCTAATTATTTTTGAGTTTAATCAGAAAATTAAAACATTTACATTTTATTCTTGATAAAATTATAAGAAGTTTAATAATTCCAATGAAATCTATATAGTTAGATAATTTACTTATACATAAGATACATGATACATATAAGTGAAGCTTATAGCTCACTTTGACTATAAATTACTCCACATAACATTTATTCATGTATGATTTATAAAAATTAAAAGCCCTTTTGTAATTATTCCCATTATGGAAATTTTACTTATTTTTAATTTTTAGTTAAATGAAATTCGAATATATTTTATTATTATATTTGATGATGTTCTATATAATTAGTCCATCCTAGTAATCTTATCACTTTATTTCCTATTAAAAAATTACCATCCTAATTATAATAATGTATGTACGATTGGCACGTAATTATCACTAACGAATAATCCGTCTATTATCTTTGTTATATTGTATTATGACATAGTTTATCAATTATATTTTATATTCTATTTTATATTGAATAGAAATTTAATATATAACTTTAGAATAATATAATTTTTATCATGATTAATTATATTAAATTGTAAAATATATCAAAATTTATATGTTTAAACGAATAAATTTTTATATTGATACGATCAAATTATGGTTTTTCTCATAAATTAATTTTAAAAAAATATTTTTTAAATTGCAATGTTTGAAAGCTATTATTTTAGTATTTCTGTTCATATATTATAATTCTAATTTAAAATCTTTTTAAAATAATGAACACAGAATATTTTAAAAACTTCATAAACACTAAGAATCAATCAAGATCAGCATATTAATCATATCTCTTACACATAAAATAATCATTTTAGAAATTTAAGCAGTAGCCATCAAACATAAACTCTTCTAAATTGAATTCATAATTATCTAAATTGAAGGATTTCAAAGAACTCAAGCACAAAGATCGAAAAGATATATTCAAATGTACTTATATCATTATTTTTAGATTGCGTTTAACAGAATGTTAAATAATTAAAATTTTTTAGAAGTCATAATAATAAATGGTTGGCAATTATGAAAGCCACGAAAACAAGTTTAGATAATTATCAATTAGACTGGAAATAAATATGGGATACATTAGTCAGTACATAATCATAAATTCCAACAACCAAATTATATACAGATATAAAAGACTATTTATCGCTACTAAAACATCTGTATAATCCAGATAATGCATTATAAGTTTTAAACTATTTCACTTCCAAATATACTCTCAATTAAAATGTTTATCTATTTATAACACTTTTTGCTAATATAAATCGTAAAACATCAAAATAAGTCATAATTTAATATATTAAAAAAATATTTGAATTATATGATACTAATCAATTAAAAGCAGGTAATCTACTTGTTATGTTTATCAATGCATGTAAATACAAATATCAAGATATACCATAAGATATGTATGATTAGTTGAATAAAATTATAATTTATTCATTAACAACACCTTTATCTGATAAAAAAGATTCAATATAGAATAAATTTAATACATAAACAGTTAATATAACTGTAAGGATATTAGGAAAGGCTAACAAATATTCAGTTTAACTATTGTAAAAGACATTTCAACTTATAAAAAATTTTATAAGACCTTTTTAAGACGCTAAAAAACCTTTGAGATTCTTATTTAAATTGATTCGAGGTATAAGTAAAAGGATATAAAAATAATAAAACGCCAAGACAAAAATATAAAAATTGAGGATTAAAGATTAAAAAAAGAAAAATAAATTATTAAAAAAGCAACAATAATAAAAATAAAAAACCTAATAAAAAGTTAATGAAATAAGTAATTCTATTTAAGATAATGAATAAAGTGCAATAACTCAAATAGATGATAATTCATAATCAAAAAAATAGCCTATAAAGAATGAATAATAGTAAGAAAGCGACTAAGAAAATTAAGATGAAGAAGAAAGTGAATAATAATAGCTTTAAAAATTATAAAAAATGATGGGTATGTAATTATAACAAGATGAAAAATCTACTTAAAAAATAACATAACTACATACAAAAATATAAAATCTATAGACAATATTAAAAAATTAAATAACCCCATAGATTAAAAATATAGTAAAAATATTTATATAATCGATTTTCTAAGATATTTTTTATGTTAATAGTAAAAAAACTGTTCATAAAATATTGTTTGAAATTTTTAAAATGTACCCAGAATTTATTGATAAAGCTTTAAAATGTCTGGATAAAGCTAGTAATATACCTCAGATTAACTAGGAAGGTTTAATAAGTAATATACATTGCATTGCTAAATATATATTTGCAGCTTAATATCGATCATCAAATAATTTCCTATAAAATGTCATAAAAATATTGAATAAGATACAATAAAATAGAAAAATCAGTGATGTATGGTCTATAATCAATATTTTCATACAAAAAATACCTTTATTAGATGAAAAAGATTACTAAAATATCAAATAATAATAAAAAACCTAATTTTAATAAAAGTTTAATCAAAATCATGATAAATTTTATTAAAATTATAGTGAAATTGTATTCTAATGCATAAAACGACTATTTGTTTAAAGTTTACATTTTGATGTCTCAACATCAAGAACTTTTGATAAATATTTACTGTAATTAATAAGCAATTGTTATAAACATTATAAAACACGCATAGTAAAGTTAATTTAATCATAAATATACTAAAATAATAACAAATTTCTTATCTCAAGTTTGCATTCTTACATAAAACCTAACAAACATTTATAATAACAGCTAAAGCAGCTTATTTAGAATAGAAATATAGATAACTAAGACAATTTATAACTTGATATTTTAATAAATATGGTCTTAAGTGTCAATATGTAAATATAAGATATTAAAAAATTGATAAGAAAATATTCTAAAAGAAATAATTATAAATTTCTCAAGCAATGTATGATAAATTTGAATAATTATTCATTTTTGATCTCACCTAGAGATAGTAAATTATCTTATTTAACACAAAAATCATAATTGAATATCATACAATAGCCATCATTTTCGTTAATATCAACAAAATTACAGCATGTACATACATATTCACTATAATTGATTGATAGTTTACTATAATAGTTAAAATAATTTGAGGAAAAAACACTTTAATCAAAGAATTATAAGGTAATTATATTATAATTATACGGTAACAAATAAAATACATATAAGAATATGAAAGTATAAAAAAGAAAAGTTATTAATTAGTTATTATAAATCCTAAGAATCATCATGTAAAACTTACATCATTAATTACTATAATATAATGCATAAACAAACACAATATAATATAGAAAAGCACCATATTAAAGAACATCTCTTTTGCTCAACCCTAGTTTTATAAAAATCATCAATCATCTAACATATAATGAAATATTTCTTCATGACCAGAATATAATGAATAATTTAAGTCTTCTCATATAAAATTAAATATTTTTTATGTATAAACAACAAATTAGATCATAAGCCGATCATTTAAATAAGTGTAGAAAGAATAATAGATAATAATTATATGGAGAGAGTAATTTTCATAATGTTAATAATACATATATTGCGAAGGTAAACGTTATGCATTTGTCATAATTAAATAATAAATACATAAATTCAATTAATATATAATCAAAATCATTAAATTTGGTTAATCAACTACGATTGATACTATTGGCTCCAGGCAATTAAAAAAGTACAAATATCAATAAAATTTTAATAAATAAAATCAATATATAAAGCCATGTATAATTAATCATAAGCCTATTATAATTAAGCGTAGATTCTAGATTTTATTATTAAAGGATCTTTGGCTTATTAAAAGAGATAACTCAAACAGGTTATTATTATACATCTTCTCAAATAATTAACATAGTTAATTATCATGCACCTTTGTTGCAGTCTTAAAATAATAAAATAAGGTAATATTCTTTAAAATCTTTTTAAAGATTCGTATCTACATTGAATAAACAACAAGTTATTGGCTAAGTTTAAAAATAATGCAGAAAATATATTAGCAAATAAAAGCATTAAATAATATGGATAATGTTTGTAATAATAGTTGTTAAAGAACCTTTAAGAAATGTGGAACCTGAATATTATTTATAAAATATCAAATTATATTTAGAATATTTGACAAAGTTTATCATGAGCTAAACAAGATTATTGAGAAGAATCGCATTATTTACTTATTCTTTATGCTTGAGAAAAATCAAAAAGCTTGTTAAGAAATATTAAATTGTACAATGTGATAATGTCTAATATCAAAAAGTACTACACATACATGATATATTTTAGCATGGCTATATACGAGATGATCATAAAGATAGAGATGATATTGTCAATAAGTCTGTATTGAAGAAATTAACGCCCTATAGTGAATATACAATCAAGAAGAAAAATCATTATGCTATTTATAATGAAATTTAATAAAAAAGCTTTGATTTTATAATAAATGATGTAGATTTAGGTGATAAGATCTTAAGATTATTCCATACTGATATGGCAGGATCAATATAACAAGCTATGGCAATACTTCAAGGTAAAAAATTAGATCTAAGCTAAATAAGCTTTAAATTATTATAAGGAAGTTATGTATACTGCAAGTTAGGTAAACTAAACTTCGATAAAATCGAATATTATTTTGGGGAACGATTTTTTAGGTATTTATTTTCAAAAGATGCAAGTATTTTATTTATTAATATAGAAAATGGCTATAAATTTTTTGAAAAGAGCAAAAGTTTTATTGATGAATTGATGTCTAATTTTGAATCGTACGATAATCAAAATTTGATATTTATTTATACTATGGATTTGATGTTAAGTTACTAAAAGAATTATTGTTTAATAGATAAATAGATCGGAAAAAGAGTATAATAATTTTTGTTGAAAATTATAAGAGAAATTATTTATAAAGGATCTGGAGCATTATTCAAAAAACTATTAATCATAATCTAAAAAGTAACTAAACTATAATGTTTATAATTCCTTTCTTCGTATCTAAAAACACTACTCGATCAAAAATAAAAAATATCAAGAACCACACAACTTTTAACCAAATTAAACATGTAATCCTATAGAAATTATAATGAATTAATAATTTATTGTCTTTCCTAAAAAATATAATTAAATAACACTTATATATTAACTCTTATTTAAAATATCATAAATTTACCTTAAAAATACATATTAAATCAAGTTTTAATTACTAAATATAAATTTATAAATTTATAAGCTCAGTTACAACAAAAATATCTATAAAATTATCGTAGCAATTTTTATCTTTTAAATAATCACTTATTTAACTCATTTTTAAATAATAAGTTGAGTTAATATATGAAATAAACTTAATAAATAAA
>Ga0169931_10003790_pt1 | contig 23828 bp, 21 predicted proteins | sample Kivu_15m_20L_FD_129675 | JGI IMG/M metagenome (GOLD analysis project Ga0169931, IMG submission 129675) | Freshwater microbial communities from Lake Kivu, Western Province, Rwanda to study Microbial Dark Matter (Phase II) - Kivu_15m_20L... | ecosystem: Environmental > Aquatic > Freshwater > Lake...
ATAAATGCAAAGAAAAGTAAGTGACTTAATCGCAGAATTTCTTAAACACAAAGAAATTAAACACGTTTTCGGCATCATTGGAGCTGGGAATGCTCATATTTTTGATTCGATACATTCGCTAGGTTATACTGAAATTATATGTGTCCATCATGAGCAAGCGGCTTGCATGGCAATGCAAACATATTACCGAACTTCAGGTAAAATCACGGCTGCTTTATTAACAACGGGTGGGGGATCAACAAATGGAGTAACTGGTGTAGTAAGTGCTTGGGCTGATTCAATTCCTGGTATTATTATTTCAGGGAATGAAAATTCAAAGTATATTGAGTTACATGAAAATGTAAGAATGTGGGGTGTTCAAGGTTATGATAGCTTACAAATGGTTGAAAAGGTAACTAAATATACTGATAGAGTACTTGAGCCAAATGATACAATTCATATATTAGATAAGGCAGTTCAAATTGCATTACATGGTAGGCCTGGTCCTTGTTGGATAGATATACCAATGAATATTCAGTCTTCTTTTGTTGAAGAAAAGCCTTTGCCATTGATTGAATTACCTAACTTATATATACAAGATACAGAGCAGCTTGAGAGTACAGTTCAAGAATTAATTCAACAATTAAATAAAGCTAGAAGACCATTATTTTGGCTTGGAAATGGAATTCGATTGGCAGATGCGCAAAATTTAGTTCAAGAATTGATTGAAGACTTTTCAATTCCTACTTTAGTTTCTTGGGCTGGGATTGATTTGGTTGATTCAAATCACCCCCTTGTTTATGGTCGAGCAGGAACTTATGGACAACGTTGTGCTAACTTTATTCTTCAAAACTGTGATTTTTTAATTTGTATTGGGACACGTTTAGCTATCTCACAAATTGGATATGATATAAGTGAAATTGCACGAGGGGCTAAAATTGCATTTATCGATATTGACAAACACGAGATAAGTAAGTTAGGCGATAAGATCAATTTTAAAATCAATGCTAATGCGAAAGACTTTATTCAGATAATGTTGACGAAATCCACCCAAGTTGATAAATATACATTTCAACCTTGGATTGAACGTTGTAATTATTTTAGAGAAAATTATCCATGGGTTAATGAAAATGATCATCCAGATGTAGATGGATTTATCAATTCATATAGATTCATGGAAAAATTGAATAATCATTTAAAGCAAGATCAAGTAATAACAACAGATATGGGTACCGCTTTGTTAAGTGGACATCAAGTATTAAGGCTTAATAAAGGTCAAAGATTAATGACTTCTACTGGTTTAGGAGAGATGGGATATGGACTACCTGCAGCGATAGGAGCCTCTATTGCTAACAATAAAGGTGAGGTACTGTGTTTAAATTGTGACGGAGGAATGATGATGAATTTACAAGAATTACAGACCATTATTCATCATAAGCTACCTATTAAAATAATCATATTTAATAACGATGGGTATTTGATGATTAAGCATACACAAAATGCTTTATTTAAAGGGAGGCGATCTGGTGTAGATAAAAACACAGGTGTTTCATGTCCGGATTTTGTAAAATTAGCTAAAGCATTTGGATTTCCTGACTATCAAATTCGTACATGGGCCGATTTTGATAAGGTTATTCCTGAAGTTCAAGAGTTTGATGGGCCTTTGATCTGTGAAGTATTTATGCATCCACAACAACTTTTTGTTCCAAAGCTAAGTTTAGCCATTCAAAATGATGGATCGTTGATATCTCCACCATTAGAGGATTTATTTCCATTTGTTCCTAGAAAAGAATTAGATGAAAATATGTACGCTGGAATACATGAGAAATCAACTAATATAATTGTAGACTAGTATTTATGAAAAAAATGCGGGTTGCTATACTTGGAAGTGGAAATATTGGAACCGACCTATTGATTAAGGTACATCGTTCAAAATATTTAAAATGTGTGCTTTTTGTTGGTAGAAATTTATCCTCACCAGGAATGACTAAAGCTATTAATTTAGGAGTTAAAGTATCTGATGAAAGTATTGATGGAATAATTAAATATTCTGATGAAATCGATATCGTTTTTGATGCTACTTCAGCAAAAGATGCGATTTATCATTGGGAGATTTTAGATAAACTAGGTAAAGTGGTGATTGATATGACACCAGCTAAGCTTGGTGCACTTTGTATACCTGCTGTAAACTTAGATGAAATTATTAATGAACGTAATATAAATATGATCACCTGTGGTGGGCAAGCTTCAATTCCGATCGCATATGCAATTGGAAAGTCACAAAAAAAATTGCAATATATTGAAGTTGTCTCAAGTATTGCATCAAGAAGTGCTGGGCCTGCAACTCGTCTTAATTTAGATGAATACGTAGATACTACTGAACAAGGAATTAAATTGTTTTCAAAAGTTGATAAAGCAAAAGCCATTTTAAATTTAAATCCAGCGGAACCATGTATTGATATGCAAACCACAATTTTTGCAAAAGTCGAAAATCCAGATATGGAGGCATTGGAGAATGAAATAAAAAATATTGTAGCGAGTATTCAAACTTATGTACCTGGCTATAGCTTACTAGTCCCTCCAATTTATGAAAATGGACGGATAGTCGTAATGGTCAAAGCTCAAGGGCTAGGGGACTATTTACCTAAATATGCGGGAAATTTGGATATTATAAATTGTGCAGCTATTGCGGTAGCAGAGAAATTTTCTAAGGTACACAACAATATTATTTAACATGAAAAATAATATACTTATCAGTGATCCTACCCTGAGAGACGGCAGTCATGCGATTTCACATCAATTGACAATAGATCATATCGCAATGTATGCAAAAATTGCTGATGATGCAGGAGTTCCAATAATTGAAGTTGGTCATGGTAACGGCCTAGGGGCTTCATCTATGCAAGTAGGTTTAAGTTTAACTGATGATAAGTCAATGCTGGAAACCGCAAGAAAGAATATTATAAAAGGTAAATTAGGAATTCATATTATTCCAGGTTTTGCAACTATTAAAAGGGATATAACCCTTGCTATTGACATTGGTGTTGATGTATTCAGAGTTGCTTCGCATTGTACGGAAGCTGATATTACTCAACGGCATATAGGATATGTTCGTGAAAAAGGGAAAGAGGCATATGGAGTTTTGATGATGAGCCACATGGCTTCAGCGAATACTTTACTGCAAGAAGCGCAAAAAATGGAATTATATGGAGCAGAGGGTATCATTTTAATGGACTCGGCTGGAGCTTATTTGCCAAATGATGTAGAATTAAAAGTCGCTAAATTAGTTAATGGACTAAAGGTACCGGTAGGTTTTCATGCACACAATAACCTTGGTTTGGCAATCGCTAATTCAATATCTGCTATTAAAGCAGGTGCAAAGATCCTTGATGGAACTGCCAAAGGATTTGGAGCAGGTGCAGGTAATGCTCAATTAGAAGTATTAGTTGCCGTGTTAGAAAAATTGGATTATGTTACTGGTATAGATTTGTATAAAATTTTAGATGCTGCAGATTTGGCTGAAGCACATATTTTGCAAGTTGTCCCTACAATAAAATCTGAAAGTGTTATTAGTGGTTTATCTGGAGTATTTTCCGGCTTCTCAAAACATGTAAATCGTATCTCAAATGAATATAATGTTGATCCACGAGATGTATATGTTGAATTAGGAAAAAGAAGGGTTGTGGGAGGTCAAGAAGATTTAATTATTGAAGTTGTAATGGATTTAGTAAATAGGAAAAAATGATTAGGCAAGACTGTTTAAAATCATTAACAAGTTCTTTGGGGACTCTCGAAAATTTAAGAGATAGCCATATTTTAATAACAGGTGGTACTGGATTTATTGGAAAGTGGTTATCAGAAATGCTTTATATTCTTAATGAAGAGCTGCATTTAAATACACATATATATATATTAGCAAGGAATGAGCCGAATAATTTTTCTTATAAAGAAAATAATAATTTTCATTTCATTAAGTCTGATATTCGAAATTTAAAAGAAATACCAAAAAGTATTAATTATATAATTCATGCTTCAGGTAGCCCTGATTCAAGAGATCATATTTCTAATCCAATAAAGACGCTCGATACATTTTATAAAGGAACACAAAATATTTTAGACCAAGCTTCCCGGCTTCCATATCTCAAAAAAATTATACATTTGAGTTCCAGTAAGGTCTATCCAAATAACTATAAAATGCAACCTGTTTCGGAAGAGAATGAATTATCCTCTGTTTTCCAAAATAATGATATATATGCTGAATCAAAGCGCATTTCCGAAACAATTTGTAAGGCTTATATTTCAGAGTTTCATTTGCCTATTGTGATTACTCGTCCATTTGCTTTCATGGGGCCATTTCAATCTTTAGATAAACCTTGGGCAATTAATAATTTTATTAGGGATGCAATATTGGGGGGGCCAATACGCATATTAGGGAATCAACAAACAACAAAGAGTTATTTATATGGAAGCGATTTAGCAGCCATATTATTGAATTTGTTAATTTTGGGAGAGTCTGGGGAAGTGTATAATATTGGTAATACAAGTCCCATAGCATTAATTGATTTGGCAAACAAAGTTAAGAATTCAATAAATTCATCAATTGAAATAACAATTAAATCTTCAAAAAATCAATATTCAAATACTTTGTTTGATGTGCCCGATTGTTCTAAAGTGGAGAAAACACTCGGGTTAAACCCTGTTTATTCGTTTGATGAAGCATTAAGAAGAACAATAGCTTGGAATATCATGAATAGTCAAGATAATGGCTAAATTACTTATAATTGGGGGTACTGGGTTTTTCGGTAAATCTATTTTGTCTTATTTTATATATGGCGGCTTTAAAAGGCATAAAATTGATAAAATAGTTATTTTAGCAAGAAATGTAGATTTCTTTTTGAATGATTATCCGGAGTTATACTGCCAAAATGTTGAATTTATTAAAGGAGATATTGCTAATATTTCAACTCTCCCTGATGCTGATTATATTATTCATGCAGCTGCATCTACGAATTTAGAAGATTATAGATTAGGTAATTCTGATGATATAGAAAAAGCAATATTAAATTTTTGTAGAATAGTTAAATTATCTAATAGCAAATCAAAAATTTTATATTGTAGTTCAGGGGCCGTTTATGGTAAAAATTTATCTCAATTTAAAATAACCGAAGATGATTTATTTCAAGATGATTTAAGTCAATTATCTGAAGAACAGCGATTTTATTGTTTGAGCAAGAGATTTGCTGAAAATGAAGTAATAAACTTAGGGAAGTTGGGTTTGAAAGTGTCAATTGCGAGATGTTTCGCATTTTCTGGTAAATATTTACCCCGCAATCAACATTATGCACTTGGAAACTTTTTAAATGCTGCCGAATCCGGTAACACTATTGAGGTAAAAGCAAACCATCCAGTTTATAGAAGCTATATGCATGCAGATGATTTAGCTAACTCATTAATAAATATTGTTGAAGAATCAAATTATGATTGTCCGACCTACAATGTTGGTTCTCAAAGTATTGTTGAAATAAGAGACCTTGCTAGAAAAATAGCATTTCAATATAGTGTAGATGTCAAAATTTCATCTAAATTTCATGAGAAAAATATTGATTTCTACGTCCCAAATACTGAAAAATTACATAACCTAAATAATGTTAAAAACATATCTTTAATTAAACAAATTATAAGTCAGAATCCAACAATTATATTGGGTTCAGGAATACATAGTGCATATACTGAAGACAGAAATATATTAAATGATTGGGCTTTACTTCTAACTAAAGTTGCTCAAGAATTTAAGCTTACATTAAGTGAAATACGTTGCCGAAAATTAACATATATATTTGAAGATTTAATTTATTTGATTTCTACAAAAGAGGATATTTCTTCATACAAAGCAGAGAATTTATTAAAAAAGGAAATTTGTCGTCAAATAAAAATTCAGCAAAAAAACGCAAATTCAATAAAGTTAAAAGAAAAGTTGAGCCTCTTGACGAAGTCTCAATTTATTAGTTTGAATGTGGATACTTCAATTGTTGATAATATTAGTGAGATTAGTAAAATTTCAAATTATTCTAATTCAGTATTTAATAGTAAGTTCACTCTAAATAATATCCCTTTATTTTTTTTAAATGGGAATGTGACGGGACATAAATATTTGCATTTTGGATTTAGAACAATTTCAAATCAAATAAATATTTTACAAAAAGGGTTTAATAAATTTAAAAAAGAGGAAAAGCTTTATAATTATAATCAAGAAATAATTAATTCTAACGATGAAACGTGGGTTTCAACTTTTTTCAGTAAACCTATATTAATTATTGGAGCTTCAATTGGTGAGCATGAATTAGGCTTGAGATATTTGCTAAATCAGAGGAAACGTAATTTTTATACTCATAATAAAGTTGAGACACCTGTCTATATAATTTTAGATCAAAAATCTATTGATATCGCTGGATATAGAGAAGATTTAAAAACTTTAGGAATTCAACCTATAGTATTTGAAAAGTACAATTTTTTTTGGGATAATATCTAGTTGTTCTAAATGCATATCAATGTTTTATTTCTATTAAAACCTTTAATTTAATTCTATTCATATAGTGATTTTATCTCAACTAAAATTTTTAATTTTTCTAATTCGTTTAAAAACGATTAGTTTTAATTATGTCATCTAAAACTAGGTCCTCTCGTGCGCTTGCAGGAACTATTACTAGTCTCTTACAGTATGCTGTTTTAATGATACTGCAATTCCTCTTGGTACCAGTGGTACTTAAGTTTGCTGGGAAAGAAGTTTTGGGAAGTTATTCATTTTTGTTACAAATAATTGGTTGGGCGGCACTTACTGATCTAGGCTTTGGAGTATCAATATCAAGAAGTCTCGCTCAATCGCATGGAGAAGAAGACAGCCATTTTCATTTCATAAAAGTATTTACTACTGGTCGGACATTTTATATTGGAAGTAATTTTCTCTTTGCATTAATTGTTTTAGTTGTTGGCTTGAATTTAGATTATTTTCTCTCAATGAATTCAAAAGTAGGCGAACAAGCTAGTATTTGTATGTATTTGCTTGCAATTTGGATTGTAGTGAGAACTCCATTATCGTTATATGGTGAGGCACTTATTGCAACTCAAAATATTGCTCCTGTTAACCTGATTATATTATTTACAAATATTTTCAGATTAGTATTTTCATTAATTCTTGTGTACTTAGGTACTGGATTATTAGGACTAATTGTTTCATATATAGCATCTGAATTTATTACAATGTATCTACAAATGAGAAGATATACCAAATTATTTCCAAATGATAAGTTTAGCTGGGGGTTCCCTGATTTGTTATTATTCAAAAATATGTTTGGATTTGGATTTACTTTTATGATGATGAGTATTGCAAGTCGCCTGAGTTCAAATAGTGATAGCCTGATTATTGGTCATTTATTAGGAGCATCAGCTGTTTCTATTTATTATGTTAGTCAAATGCCTGGTACTTTATTATATCAATTGATTTGGAAGCTAACTGATAATTCAACTCCAGCGTTGAATGAATTATATCACAAACGGCAATTGATGAAAATATGTGATGTGTACTTCAAGCTTTTACGGTACAGCTTGTTGCTTACACTTCCTCTTGCATTAGGGTTACAATTGTTTAATAGAAGCTTTATAACTATCTGGACTGGGAGTGAAGATAATTTTGCGGGTGATTACTTTACATTTGCTTTGTCAATTTATTCAATAACGCAAGTTGTTATACATCTAAATGCTATAATGTTAGTGACTCTTGGTGACATAAAAAAAATGAGTTTTTTTACAATTTTGTTAAGTGGTTTTAGAGTAATAACTGCATTTATTATAATCCCTATTTTGGGAATAAAAGGCCTAATGTTGACTAATGCAATTTTAGATTTACCAATATTAGTCTTTTTGCACAATAAAATATTTCGGAGTTTAAACATTTCTAATAGAGACTTTATATCTGAGGTTTTGACACCAGTTTTCAAATCCAATATTGTCTTAGTTTTACTTACTGTTTTGTATTATTTCTTTGATCTGAAGTTTCAGCTATTAATATTTGTAACCGGTGTATTTTTTTTCGGATTAATTTGCATTTCAGGAATTATTTTAGGCGGTATTACTTTTGACGAAAGAGCAACTTTAAGTAATTATCTTAAAAAAACTATTCGTACTCAATTGAATTTTAACGATTAAATTATAAATGGATAAATATACAAATCTTTTAACAATAGCTATCCCTACCTATAATAGGTCTCTTAAATTAATTCGATTGATTGAGATTCTCTCAAATGAAATAAAATTAAATAACTTGTACCAAGTTAAAATTATTGTAAGTGATAATGGATCAACAGATGATACTGAGGCAAAAATTCAGCCGTTTTTAAAAGAAGAATTTGATATTAAATATTATAAACAGTCAGAAAATTTAGGATTTGATTATAATATTAAATTCTTGTATGATAAATGTATTACTGACTATATTTGGTTTTTCTCTGATGATGATTATCCATTTGAAGGAAGTGTAAAACGAGTACTAGATGGGTTATTTTATAAAAACCCAGATGTTGTATTATTTTCATTTATGCAACCACCTGGATCTACAATCAAGCAGTTTAATTTTATTGATGATCTTAAGCAAATTGAAGATTCATCGGCTATTATTAATTCAATATTAGCAATGCCTAAGTTAACTATCTATGTATTGAAGAAGACTTCATTTAATGAAGAGTTAATTAAAATACATAACTCTTCAATTGGAGAGGGTTGGATGTTTATAATGTTGGCGTTATCTGTTTTGAAAATGTCGCTTAAACCTAAGTTAGCTGTCATTTCAGACCATTTGGCTAGTAGTGATAATGACTTTAAGCATATCTGGGTACCTACACCATTTTTGCATATGTATAAAATTGCCAAGCATCCATATATAAAATTTTTTAAACCTAATTTAGAAGAAGAACTTAAAACTTTTGGATATTACCAGTGTATTATTTTCTCGTGGGCAATTGTGACGGGTGTTCTAACTATAGATGATTATAATGGTTTAAATAAATTTATATCTGACCTAGAGTGGCGCATTATTTTATTAATTAAAAGGCCTAAAATCTTCATCAAATTTATAATTATGAAAGTTAATTTAGTGCCAGTGTTTTTGAAATTTAAAAGTAGATTTTAAAATAAATTAATTTGAAACTTTCATTAAGTAACAACTTAGGTAATAAAATTATTGTTTTTTTTCTTTGGGGGGCTATCCTTCTGTACTTTTTATTTTTTGATTTTAATAGCTTTATTTTATTCTTAGTTTTACCTCCCTTTTTTGGCACAATGCTCTACTTCGCCATTAAGAAAAGGCATATTTCGTTATCATTTTTTTTTATTCTAATATTTATTTCTCAAGCGATTAATCCAGCGCTATTTTTTTTTAATAAAGAAAAATTTTTAAATTCTGGAAACTGGGAAGTTAAAGACTTTAACTTCGACCTTATTCATTTTTTTAGTTTGTACATTAATATGTACGTTTTAATATTGTTTATTTTTTTTATATCTATTTTTTTTCAAAAGATTTTTTTGTTAAAGTTTAATAGGCCCAATAAAAGTAATTACAATAAAATTTCTTCGTTGAATATTTTAAATAATAATCCTAATCCTAATTTAAGAAAACACAAGTGTAGATATAATAGGTATTCAATCTATCTTTCAACAATGATTATTTTTTTTGCAGTTCCGTTATGTTTTTATATGTTCTCTAACGGTATTGGAATTTCTACAATTCAACCTAAACGTTTGCCATTTAAACTTGTGGGAATTACTATTTATGTAAGAATGCTATTAATTCCAGCAGCCATATTTTATTTGTATTATAAGTCAAATAGGACCAATTTTCCTACATTTTGCATTTTTATTTATTCATTATTAGTCGGTTTATTATCATTAAGTAAAGGGATGCTTCTATTAGCAATTTTGCCTGTAGTTATATTTAGTTATTTTGATAGAAATAAAATCAGGTTCTATTTCAGTTTAGTTTTTGGTGCTCTATTGTATGTTCTTGTTTCGGAGTTTAGGCAATTTATTCTTTTAACAAATATGAGTATATTTCAAATTTTAGACACCATTTACAATTTACTGACTAGTAATACAAGTTTTGAATCTGATCAAAATTTGTTTTTCACCTTTTTATATGCTTTTTCTGATAGGTTATATGGCGCTCAATATACAATTTTAGCATGTCAATTTGAGCTTCAAAATAACCTTTATTTTATTTTAGATTTTGTTTTATCTAATACAGATACGCTATCGAAAGTAATTGCTTTTGATTTATTTGGAATTCCAGATCAATCTGATGTAGTAATTGGTGTTAATATTGGGTATCTTAATATTTTGCTTTTATTGGCTCAAAGCAGTTTATTTCTAATATTTTTCCTCGCTTTTTTTACAGCATTTTTACTAACATTAATTGAATACTTTGCATTTAAATTTTCTGCAGGGAATGATACCATTAGAATTTTAGGATATGTATTGTGTTTTAATATGATTTACTTTCTATATGATGGCTTTATAGGAAAATTCTATTTAATTATTTTAATAACAATTATTTTTCATTTGATTATAATTTTATTTTCAAAATTTAATATCATAAAAAGATAGTTTGAGTTCGTTTATAATTATTAATTCATGTATATAATTAATTTTCTTTTAATGATATGAAACTTCTTATTACAATTGGGACTAGACCCGAAGCTATTAAAATGGCTCCTTTAATTAAACGTCTGAAAGATATTAAAGGAATTGAAACTAAACTTTGCAATACTGGACAGCATAAAGATTTACTAGATCCAATCCTTAATTTTTTTAATTTGGATGTCGATTTTAACCTTAATTCAATGGTTCATAATCAAGGATTAGCGGGTTTAACTAATTCCATATTATTGAATATGCCAAGTGTATTTGAATCGTATAAGCCAGACTATGTGTTAGTGCATGGTGATACTACTACTTCGTTTGCAACCAGTTTATCATGCTTTTATTCTGGCATTAAAGTTGCACACGTAGAAGCTGGATTAAGAACATTTGATAAATTTGCTCCTTTCCCTGAAGAGATGAATAGATCATTGACTGGTCGTTTGGCAGATGTACATTTTGCCCCTACTTCATCTGCAAAATCCAATTTAATATCCGAGGGCATTTGTGACAACATTATAATTACAGGAAACACAGTAATTGATGCTCTATATGACGCAATTAATTTAGTAGATGAAAATGCCGATGAGATATTAAAACTGAAAAAGCTTATCAATTTTGATAAAAAAATTATTTTGTTTACTGGGCATAGAAGAGAGAATTTTGGAGCAGGCTTTGATTCTGTATTTAAAGCAATTAATGAATTAACTGATATTAGGGAAGATATTGTATTTGTTTATCCTGTTCATCCAAACCCAAATGTTAAGCAGAGTGCAGAGTATTTCTTTAAAGATAACGAGTCTGTTCATCTTATACCTCCTTTAGGCTATGGTGCTTTTATATGGTTATTAAAGAAATCTTTTTTAGTCCTAACTGACAGTGGAGGTATCCAAGAAGAGGCGCCTTCAATTGGAAAACCTGTATTAGTTTTAAGAGATGTTACTGAAAGACCAGAGGCTGTAGAAGCAGGTACTGTTATACTAGTTGGAACTAATAGTGAAAAGCTTAAAAGTACGACCAACTTATTGTTGGATGATGAGTCGTTTTACTCTAAAATGACTTCAATTAGTAATCCTTATGGTGACGGAAAAGCATCTGAAAGAATTATAAACTACTTTAAAAGTAAAGTTTAGCAGATCAATAAATATTTTTAGTGGTATTATTAATAAATTAAAATGAAAAATAAACTAAAAGGTATATACGCAATCCTTCGATTATCAGGTTTAGACCCTGTACGGTTAATTAGGTATATAAAAGGTTTACCGTATTATTTTAATGATCTTTATAAGTTAAAGCGGCAAAAAGGACAAGATAAACAATTTGTTTTTGGTGAAAAGTATCCAATTTTAGATGAAATGTTTGTAGAGGCAGGGACAATGTCTGGACACTATTTTCATCAAGATCTATTCGTAGCTAGACTTATATATGAAAAAATGCCACCAAGGCATATTGATATAGGCTCAAGAATAGATGGTTTTGTTGCACATGTGGCAGTATTTAGGGAGATTGAGATTTTTGATTTTAGGCCACAATTAAGTAAGGTACGAAATGTTAAATTTACTCAAGCTGATTTGATGAAGCTACCTTTACACTTAAAAAATAGTTGTGATTCAATCTCCTCACTTCATGCGATTGAGCATTTTGGTTTAGGTCGATATGGAGATCCAATTGATTATAATGGACATTTAAAGGCAATTCAAAATATTTATGAAATGCTAAAGGTTGGCGGGATCTTTTATTTTTCAGTTCCAATAGGAAATCAGCGAATCTGTTTTAATGCGCATAGAATTTTTTCAATTAAATACTTACTATCTGTTTTTGAAAATAAATTTGAGATAGGTAGTTTTTCATATGTAGATGACTCTGATATTTTTCATGAAAAAATACCATTAAAGGATATAGATATTGAAAACAATTTTAATTGTTCATATGGCTGTGGAATTTTTGAACTTATAAAAATCTAATTCATAATTTTAACTAAGAACCGAAATATTAATAATGTCAAAATCTGTATTTGTAGTTTCTTATTATTCTAATATGCCTGGTGCTTGTCAAGCAGAATGGGTTGATGATAGAATAGATGCTTTTATTAAAAAAGGATATAATGTATCAATATTAACTGCTTCATGTTGTTTTAAGCACAAAAAAAATGGAATAATCAATCATGTTCGTGTATCAACAATTTCACCACATGGTTGTAGATATGAATATGAAGAAATTAACCGTAGGAATATTCCTATAAATAAATGGTCTTTGACATATTTTTACTTAAAAATAATGTCGAAAATTTATTATTTATTAGAAAGAATAGGGTTGAAATCCGGCGAAGGAAGGTGGAGTTGGTTTATTTCTTCTTCAATCGCCAGTTTATTCTTGTTTAATATTCGAAAACATGAATTTATTTTTACTACTGGTGGGCCTGCTAGCGCACATTTAACAGGTATATTTTTATCAAAATTATTTAGAAAAAAAGTAATTTGTGAATTTCAAGATCCATTAAGTGGGAAAGATATAGGTAGAAATGGGCTATCTCAATTGGGTTTAAAGTTTTTCGAAAAATTTATTATCAAGTATTCAGATTGTACAATTTACTGTACGGAAAATGCAATGTTTGAAGCTAGAGAAAAGTATAAAAAATATAAAAATAAAATATTTTATGTTTATCCTGGGGCAAATACTATTGTCAATAATAGCGGTACTAAATTAAAGTCCATTGAATCCAATACATATTCTAATAAAATAAATTTAACTTACTTAGGATCATTGTATCAAACTCGTAATTTAGACACAATCATGGAGGCCATTGATGAATTAATTGCTGAGGGGAACCCAATAGATAAACAGTTTGAAATTAATTTATACGGCAATATAAATAGCGATATAAAAAAGCGAATAATTGAATTTAAGCATAATGTTATCAAGATTCACGGTTTAGTCGATAGGGATATTGCAATAGATAAAGCTAATTGTGCTGACGTGCTTTTATTAATTCAGAATACTGATGACCGTAGTATTGTAACAATCCCATTTAAGACTTATGATTATTTACATACAGGAAAGCTGATTTTTGGATTAACATATCGTAATAATGAACTCGAGAATATGTTAACCTCTCATGGACATGTAGTGTGCCAAGCAAATGATATACCATCCATAAAGCACAATATTTCACATTTAATTTCTGATATATCCTATTATACTGGTAAAATTAAAGCAAGTGAATATACTCCAGAGCGTGCTGTTGAAAATATGCTTCAATTGGTTAATGCATTGTAATTGAAAAAATATCTATCTAAATTTCTTTTTTTCTTAAAAACTATTTACCAAACTTTTATAATAAAAATCACATTATTTTATTACAAGAGTTGCAATAGTAATAATGACCAAATCAGTCTTGCTAAAGACAGATTAAATAATCGTAATTTTATTTGGAAGGAAGGTGCTCCAATTAAAGTATTTGCAATATTTTCAATTAATAATTGGGAAAGTCAATTATTAGAGCCCTTGAATCTAATTGGTGAAGTTCATCATTTTTCTTGGCCTAATATTGACGATTTCTTTGTAGATAAATCTGAATGGGAAAAAGCTCATTTAAAAATAAACGAAAATATAATCACCGAATACAACAAATTGATAAAAGATAACGTTAACTTAATTGTTTTTTTATACACATCGGATTTTATAGTTAGTAAATCAACCATAGCTCATTTCCAAAACAGAAATACTTTTATTATTAGTTTCTGTTGGGATGATATTTTATACTTTAAGGGGGTGGTTAAAGGGCAGCCTGTTGGTGTTAGTGAATTATCAAAAGGAGCTGATATTAATTTAACATTCTCTCCTGAAGCAATTCCAAGATATAATTTTTTCAAAAGTCCTTGCTTTTTTTGGCAATCTATTCCTCAAAAAAATGATTCAAAAAGTTTGTTTAATTTTCAAATCACTAATAATTTTTATGTCTTGTTCATTGGGTCTAAATATGGTAATCGTGAAGTTTTTGTAAATAAATTAATCGAAAATGGAATTCCTATGAAATGTTATGGGAAGGGTTGGCCTAATGGGGGTATTTCTGAAGAACAGATGGAGAAGGAAATTCAATTAGCCCCATTAACACTAGGTTTTTCTAATGTAGGGTATACCCGAAATATTACAACTATTAAAGGGCGTGATTTTGAAGTCCCATTATTGGGTGGACTATATCTTACGCAATATTCAAAAGGATTAGAAATGTATTATGATTTAAGTGACGAGATTTTGACTTATACAAATCTAAATGATTGTATTTCAAAAATTAAATGGGTGCAAAAATATCCTTATGAAGCATTCAAAATAAGAAAAGCAGGATGGGTAAAAGCAAATAAAGTCAGCAAATGGGATTCAAGAATTGCTTTTTTACAAAATTTAATTGATCGAATTGTTTATCCTATCAATACTTAATAAAGGCTAAATTATTATAATATTTTGACCTATTATTATTCTCATGTTCTATGTAGTTTTCTTAATTATCAACTTTAGTTTTTATTTTTATCAAAATCGTTATTGTTAATAGATGAATATATGTTTGCTCGTAATTAATTATAACGGTTTGTTTTTTTTGAATAAATATTTGGAAGACATTTCTAAAGTGTGTTCCTCAAGTACTATTGATCTTATAGTTTCTGATGATAAATCTGGCGATGAATCAATTCAATATTTAATTAGTAATAATATTAATTATACTATTAATGAATCTAACAATCATGGCTTTGCTAGCAATGTAAATAATGGAATTAAGTATGCAAGAGGGATTAAAGAATATGATTATTTTATTATTGCTAATAATGATATAGAGCTAAGAGAAGGGTTGTTTGAAAAAGTTTGTGAACTTCTCTTTTTTTTGCAATCAAAAGACAAATTTTTGGGAATTGTTGGTTTTGATGAAATTGGTTTAGACAAAAAGAAATATTTTGAAAAATTTGATTTTAATCAGTATTCTTTAGAATCAACAATATCTGTCAAAGATATTCCTGGTTTTTTCTTTATTTTAAGTAAAGAGTTAATTGACTCTATCGGTTATTTTGATGAAGATTATTTTATGTATGGTGAAGATAACGACTATTTTACAAGGACTTTAAAAGCTAATTTTACTATATATAATTCTCTTCTTCCAGTAATGCATTACTCTGAAAGTTCATCAACTAATTATAAAACTACTTCTTGGTATGTTTACAGAAATACATTTTTGTATGCTCGTAAAAATTTGTCATTTATTCAATCAATTCGATTATTTCTGACGTTCATTTATATAATTTATAATCCATTTTACGAAAATAATAGTCCGAGTGCTTTAAGAGTAAAAAGATGTGGTTTCTTCACAAATAATTATTTTTTAGTAAAAAGCATCGTTTGGAATATTTCGTTTTATTTTAAGACTCTATTCAAAATTGATAAATAGAGTTTTAGTTAATAATATGTGGTCCTTACAAATTATTATTTTAATTAACATTGTTTTAAAACTTAATCTTTAAATATGGCAAATGATTTAATTGAAGAAATGTATACTTCAAAACAAACTGATTATTTTAGTTTAGAAAGGGAAATTTTTAAAAAAGCAATTACTAAAAAAAGTTTGAAAATTTTAGATATTGGATGTGGAAGTGGAGCTTTAGGATCTTTTTTCAAACATGAACAACAATGCGAAGTTTATGGAATAGAAATTAATGAATCTGCATTTATTGAAGCAAGTAAAAAATTAGATTTAGTCTTAAAAGCAAATGTTGAGATCATAGACCTTCCATTTGAGGTTAATTTTTTTGATGTTATTATTTTGGGAGATGTTTTGGAGCATTTGATTAGTCCTATTAATACAATTAATAAATTATTAAAGGTTCTGAAGCCTGGCGGTAAAATTCATATTACTGTTCCCAATATTCGTTATTGGCGTGTAATTTTAGATTTATCCTTTAGGGATGAATGGGAATATAAATCTTGGGGGATTCTTGATTATACTCATTTGCGTTTTTTTACTAAAAAGTCACTAGTAAATTTAATGGTTAACAATAGTATAAATGTTGTTGATTCTCAATGGGTAATACAAGAGCCTTCCAAAAGCCATATACTAAATTTGTGCACATTCAAGATTTTTAATGGTTTTCTCGCCTCTCATTGTTTTATTACTTTACAGAAATAGTTTATGAGAATATTATTGTATGGAGAGAATTGGGAGGGAACACATGTAAATTGCATTTCTCGTGTTTTATCAGAATTTAAAATTGATCATAAAATCTTTGATTTTTATTCAATTTTAAATCCACAAATAAAGTATGAATTTGCAAACAAAATCATCCGTAAACTAATGTATAGTCAGAATGAATCAAATATTAACTCACTTTTGATAAGTGAGATAGATTTATTCAAACCTGATGTTTTATTTATTTCTAAAGGAGTAAATATTTATCCAGAGACTTTAAAACTATTTAAGGATAAATCTATAAAAATTGCAAACTGGAATCCAGATGATTTTTTCAATAATCTCAATTCAAGTAAGTACTTATTAAATTCTCTCGACTTATATGATTTTGTTTTTTCAGCAAGAAAGCACTTGTTCGATGAATATAAATTCAGAGGCATTAAAGATCCAGTTTATCTTGAATGGTATTATATACCTTGGCTTCACAAAAAAACAAATAACATTCTTGAAATACAGAGAAAAATTACTTTCATTGGTACCTATAGTAAACGGAGAGAAGAGATTATTAATTCTATTAATGTAGATTGTCCAATTGAAATTTGGGGGGCGGGCTGGAATTTTTCTAATCTCCGTTTTAAAAAAAATCTTACTTTAAAAAATTCAGTATTAACTCAAAGTCAATTTCCAGAGATAATTTCAAGTAGTTTAATAAATCTTAATATTTTGACACTTGAAAATCGAGATTGTACCAATCTTAAACTTTTTGAAATAAGTGCGTCAAACGGATTATTGTTGACTGAGGAAAACGAAGCATCAAAAGAAATATTGGGGAATTCTTGTGTTTATTATAATTTTAATGATCCTATGAGTCTTAATAAAAATATCGAAGATATATTAGACGAAGATAAATTTGAACATTACAATGAATTGAGAAATAGTGGATATTTAAATATTATGGCTAGTGGTAATAGTATAAGAGACAGGGTTTATGAAATAGTTGACATTTTAAGATAATATTAAAATTTAATTATGGTACTTATTGATGCAACCTATATTCATGAAAGCGGCGGTAAAACTCTTTTAGAATACTTTGTTAGTGGAGTTTTGGATCAAAAGTATAATTTTATTTTGTTATTAGACAAACGGCTTGATGCTGAATTTGTAATTCGTGTGCCACCCAATCAGATATTTTGGGTCAATTCATCAGAGAAAGATAGGTTTTTAATATATTATAAATTAAAAAAACAGATTACTTCAGTTTTTTGTTTTGCGAATGTACCTCCCCCAATATTTTTGCCTAAAATTAAAGTCTTTATATTATTTCATAACTCACTAATTCTATCCAGCATTTTCGAGACTAATTCACATTCTTTCAAGAGTAAATTGTTTTTCATAATTAGAAGACAATATATAAAATTTTTGAATTGTGAAAATTATAAGTGGATTGTTCAAACAGATATAATGAATATTAGTCTTACAAATGCTTTAAATATAACACCATCTTCTGTTTTAACTTTGCCTTTTTATTCTAAAGGATTAGCGAAAAGTAAAAAAGAAAAATCGATGACTAATCCACGATTTCTGTATGTTGCAGATGGTGTACCACAAAAAAATCATTTGAAGCTTTTTGAGGCATGGAGAATATTATTTTTTAAATACAATTTGTCTTTTGAATTAAGTGTTACATTACCCAAAAGATTTGTTAATCTTCATAGATATATAAGTGAGTTAGTAAATGAGGGTATACCAATAAAAAATTATGGGAGATGTGACAAACAATTATTAAGTACACTTTACTCGGATATCAATTATTTTATTTTTCCATCATTATCTGAAAGCTTTGGTTTACCATTACTAGAAGCTGCTGAAGCAGGTTGTCAAATACTAGCTTCTGATTTACCTTATGTGTATGAAGTTATAAAACCCTCTGCTACATTTGATCCTAACTGTGCAGATGATATAGCCAAGGCTATTTTTATGTTGTCTAGAAATATAGACCTACCGGCAACAGAGGTTGTGATTAATGACAGACGAGATAAAATCATAAATTTATTATTTAATTAAAGATATGTTTACAAATAAAGTGCTTTTAATTACCGGTGGAACAGGTTCATTTGGGAATGCAGTTTTAAAAAAATTTCTAAATACGGACATTTCAGAAATTAGAATATTTAGCCGTGATGAAAAGAAACAGCATGATATGCGAATAGAGTTGAGTAGTCCTAAGATTAAATTCTATATTGGAGATGTTCGAGATTATAATAGTGTTTCTGCTGCTATGAAGGGTGTTGACTTTGTATTCCATGCCGCGGCATTGAAACAAGTTCCCTCATGTGAATTTTATCCAATCGAAGCTGTAAAAACAAATATTCTTGGGACTGAAAACGTTTTGAATGCCGCTATTAATTGTAATGTTGCGAAGGTGATATGTTTAAGTACTGATAAGGCAGTATATCCTATTAATGCAATGGGGATTTCAAAGGCATTAATGGAAAAAGTCATGGTCGCCAAGTCTAGAATCTCTGGTAGTACAATATTGGTTGGGACTAGATATGGAAATGTAATGGCCTCTAGAGGGTCTGTAATTCCTCTTTTTTATGATCAGATTATTAACAATCAAGATATTACTATTACTGATCCAAATATGACAAGGTTTATGATGACATTAGATGATGCTGTGGATCTTGTTTTATACGCATTTGAAAATGGTAATTCTGGTGATATTTTTGTGCAAAAATCACCTTCATCAACCATAGGAGAATTAGCCAGTGCGATGAAGAAGATATATAATTCTAATGTAAGTGTTAATATAATTGGAACAAGACATGCAGAAAAATTATATGAAACTTTACTTGCTAGAGAGGAAATGATGCATGCAGAGGATTTGGGGGATTATTATCGAGTTCCAGCTGATAATAGGGATTTAAATTATAATAAGTATTTTTCTGAGGGTTCAATTAGTAGTTCTAATATTGATGATTATCATTCTCATAATACTAAAAGGCTTAGTGAATCTGAGTTAATTGATTTATTGAATAGTATCGGATATTCTAATTAAATAGCTAATTATTTATGAAAAAGTTAAAATTACTTACTGTAATTGGGACAAGGCCTGAAATTATAAGATTAGCTGAGATTATCAAATTGGCTGATAAAATGTTTAATCATATTTTAGTGCATACTGGCCAAAATTATGATTACAGCCTGAATGAAATTTTTTTTGAGGATCTTGAACTAAGGAAACCTGATTATTTTTTAAATGTTGTTGGAAATAATTTAGGAACAACGATTGGAAATGTAATTGCTAAATCCTATGATGTATTATTGAAAGAACGTCCTGACGCATTACTCGTTTTAGGAGATACTAATAGTGTACTTTGCACAATTGCAGCCAAAAGGCTTAAGATTCCAATTTTTCACATGGAAGCTGGGAATAGGTGTTTTGACCAAAATGTACCAGAAGAGATAAATCGCAAAATTTCTGATCACATAAGTGATATCAATTTAACCTATACAGAGCACTCAAGAAGATATTTATTAAGTGAAGGTTTTAGAAAAGACCATGTTTTTGTTACTGGATCTCCCCTTTTTGAAGTTTTGAATAATTATAAATCAAAGATTGAAAACAGTGAAATATTAGAAAAATTAAATTTAGAAAAAGGCAAATATTTCGTTGTTAGTGCTCATCGAGAAGAAAATATAGATTTAGGAGACAATTTTAATGTTTTAGTTAATTCAATTAATGAGGTGGCAGAAATATATTCCCTACCAATTATATTTTCTACACACCCAAGGACAAAAAAAAGAATTAATAATACCAATATAAAATTTAATTCACTTGTAAGGAATTTAGAACCGATGGGTTTTTTTGATTATGTTTTTTTGCAAAAAAATGCATTTTGTGTTCTTTCTGATAGTGGTACAATTAGTGAAGAGGCTGCTATGATGGGATTTAAGGCTGTAAGTATCAGGACTAGCACTGAACGACCAGAAGCGATTGACGCTGGATCAATTGTTTTAGGTGGGATCAATTCTAAAGATATTTTAAACTCAATTGAAATTAGTATAAATACTTTTAATACTTCGATTTTGTCATTACCATATGAGTATAAAGTAATTGATGTTTCGCAACGAGTTATAAAAGTGATTCAAAGTTATACTAGTATCATAAATCGGGTAATTTGGAACAAGTAATGAGAAACAAAGTAGCAATAATTGGTTCAAATGGAATGGCAGGACATCTAATTTCTGACTATCTTTCTTTGAACCCTAAATTTGAAATTGTAAGAATTGCAAGAGATTCATCAATTAAAAAAAATGATTATCAAATCGATGTTTCTGATTTTAATGCTTTAGAAGAGTTAATTTCAATTTTAAAGCCTGATTTTGTAATAAATGCTATTGGAGTATTAAATGCTGATGCAGAAAACAATCCAGATCGAGCGGTGTTGTTAAACTCTTATTTTCCTCATTTCCTTGCTAAAATTTGTGATAAATATGAATCTAGATTATTTCATATAAGCACTGATTGTGTATTTAATGGTAAAAAAGGGTCATATTTAGAAAATGATTTTAAAGATGGGATAGGGTTTTATGCTCAGTCTAAAGCACTTGGCGAAGTTATTTATCATAACCATATTACAATTAGAACCTCGATAATTGGTCCCGATATTAAAAGAAATGGGATTGGATTACTAAATTGGATTTTATTACAAAAAGAGGACATAATTGGGTATTCCGAAGCATTTTGGGGAGGCGTTACAACATTGGAATTAGCTAAAGCTATCGAATTTTTTATTTTGCAAAATATAGATGGAGTTAATATTTATCATCTGACTAATAGTGAAAAAATTAGCAAGTTTGACTTGTTAAGAATTATAAATGAAGTTTTTAATATGAAATTAAATATTTCATCATCAAATGAATATAAGGTTGATAAGTCATTGATTAACTCATGTAAGTCAATTGATTATAGAGTTCCAACTTATCAAACAATGATTGAAGAAATGTACAACTGGGTTCGAATTAATAGTGAGTTATACCCACAATACAATTTAGGATAGTTTGAAGATCCTTGTAATATCTCAATATTTTTGGCCGGAGAATTTTCGGGTAAATGATCTTTGTCTTGAACTTCAGAATCGAGGCTACAAAGTTTCTGTGTTGACAGGAAAGCCTAATTATCCAAATGGGCAATTTTTCAAAGGGTATAATTTTTTCAATAAAAAAAAAGAAAATTATAATGGTATTACAATATATAGAGCTTCTTTAATTCCAAGAGGAAAAGGTGGTAGTGTAAACTTGATTTTAAATTATTTGTCATTTGTTTTTTTTGCTTGTTTAAGATTATTTTCAATCTCGGATAATTTTGATAAAATTATTGTTTATCAACTTTCTCCAGCAACTGTAGGTTTTCCTGGTCTGTTAGCCAAGTGGAAGTTTAAAGCTAAACTATACTTTTATATTCAAGATTTATGGCCGGAAAGCCTAGTAGATGCAGGCGGATTAAATTCTAAAAATATTCTTGTAATTGTAAGTTCAATGATGAATTTATTTTACAATAAATCAACACAAATATGGGTCCAATCTACAGGCTTTATAAAACATTTACAAAGAAAAGGAGTTGATGAATCTAAGATTAAATTTCTGCCAAATACAGTTGAATATTTTTACAAACCTGAAAAAATTCATGAAAAGTATAAAGAATACTTTCCTATAGGTTTCAATATTGTTTTTGCGGGAAATATTGGCGTGGCACAAGATTTCGATACGGTTATAAATGCGGCGAGACTATTAAAAAATAAGAATTTAATTATTAACTGGGTAATTATTGGTGATGGCAGGGAGAAATCTAAAATAATCGAAAAAATTAAAAATAAGGATTTAACTGAATGTTTTCATTTTTTAGGCTCATTCCCAACTGGAGAAATGCCTTCTTTTTTCGCATGCGCAGATGCTTTATTAGTTAGTCTAAAATCTAGCGAAATATTTTCTTTAACAATTCCATCAAAATTACAATCCTATTTAGCATGTGGTAAGCCGATAATTGGGAATTTAGATGGTATAGCCGCTTCAATTATTTTAGAATCCAATTCTGGATTTTCTTCTTCTTCTGGAGATGATAACTCGTTAGCTTACAATGTCGAAGCTTTGTATAGTATGGCTTCGAAAGAACGGGAACAATTAGGTTTAAATGCATATACTTATTATTTAAAAAATTTTGACCGAAACTTAGTTTACAATAATCTTGTCGAATATCTAGAATAAGATGCTTAATCGTATATTTGCCTTTACAGTACTTTTAATACTATCGCCTATATTTCTAGCCGTGGCTATGGCCATATACATCGAAGACGGATCACCCATATTCTTCAAACAAAAACGAGTCGGCGTTAATTATACGTTCTTCAATATCTACAAGTTCAGAAGCATGAAGAAGAATACGCCGAATGTCGCATCACATTTATTAGAAAACCCTGCGTCCTATTTGTTGCGAATAGGAGGGGTGTTGCGGAAATTGAGTTTGGACGAGCTACCTAACCTAATCAACATCATCAAAGGAGAAATGGTGTTCGTGGGACCCAGACCTGCACTATATAATCAAGACGATTTAATGGCATTAAGAGTAGCAACAGGCGTAGATAAGTTAAAACCTGGAATTACGGGTTGGGCACAGATCAATGGTAGAGATGATATATCCATAGAAAAAAAGGTGGAATTAGAACAAGAATATATGTGCAATAGATCTACACTTTTTGATATTGAGATTATTATCAAGACCTTCACTAACGTATTATTTAGCAAAGGAGTAAGTCACTAGAATAATTGTAAACGTATTAATTTAATTACCCACCACCACGGTGGGTTTTGTGTTTTAATGGGTGCGACTTTATTTGAACCTTTTTTCGTAACCCTTGATTTTAGCTCCCAAAATTCCTAACTCTTTTTCAATCGTAATTCTGTTAAATGTATTAGGATTAAATTTCGGGCCTAACCA
>Ga0169931_10003791_pt1 | contig 23826 bp, 18 predicted proteins | sample Kivu_15m_20L_FD_129675 | JGI IMG/M metagenome (GOLD analysis project Ga0169931, IMG submission 129675) | Freshwater microbial communities from Lake Kivu, Western Province, Rwanda to study Microbial Dark Matter (Phase II) - Kivu_15m_20L... | ecosystem: Environmental > Aquatic > Freshwater > Lake...
CGGCACCACGTGGGAGTCCTACTACTACACGAACACCGCCGAGCGGAACGCCGTCGCCTCGGGGCCGGGACCGCGCCTCCAGGCCGTCGACTCAATGCTCTTCCGCGTGGCTGGCACCGCCGCGACCGGGGCCTCCGGCAACGGCTTCTATTTCGAGGACTTCGCGATCGGCAACACGATCGTCCCCGCCCCCGGCGCCGCGGCGCTCATCGGCCTCGCGGGCCTGATCACCGGTCGTCGCCGCAAGGCCTGACCCTCTCAACTTGACGCATCTTCCTGCCGCGCACGCACGCGGCGGGCCAACTCCCAAGCCCCTCGGCGCACGCACGCCGGGGGGCTTTTGCTTTGCGGATCCCGCGAATTCCCTTGATCGGGATGTGCGTGCCGGCTCCGCGGTCTGCGCAAAGCGTTCAGTGACCGGTTTCGCCCAGGCTCCTTGCCACCGCGGGCAGGCGCGTGCGCACCAGATTCGCGGCACTCGCCGGCAAGCGATCAAGCCGCATGGGCACGATCACGGTGTCCTCGCGGCCCGGATCGCCTGTGTCGCGACCGTACTTGAAATCCTTCGTCAGCCCGCCGTCCGTGTCCCGTTGCACGGCAGGCCATGCGGGGTTCGCCACGGAGATGAAGAAGAGGTCGCGCTCGGTGCCGCACTTGGAGTCGGTGGGCAGGCGCAAGCCTGACGATGCAAGCGATCGCCACAGGTCCTGCGCGGTCCAGCGTGCCGGATCGACCACAAGGAGCTCGTCTGACACCAGCGTGCCGAAGGGGGTGGATCCGTCCGCGGCCTTCTCTGCGCGAAGGCGCGCAAAGGCCCCCACGATCTCCGACTCGACCAGCGGATAGTGCGTGCAGCCGAGCACCACCGTGTCGATCGGCGCGCCGGGCGACTTCGCGCGCTCCTGCAGCAGCGCGCGCACCTCCGCGTCGATGATCTGCTCGGAGGTCTCCTGGATGGCAGGATCCCCCTCGATCGAGGCCGCGAGCGAGCCGCTTCCGCGCTGCGCCACCTCGGGCGCGTTCGGCAATGCCTTCGTGATGGCCTTGGGATAGGCGTTGCTGGCGCAGGTCGCCTTGGTGGCCAGCACCGCCACGGCGCCCGTGCGGCCCCCGCGTGTCGCGGCCAGACCTTGTGCGCCCGCCTCGACCACACCGACGGTCACGACCGGAATTCCCCATGCCTTCGTCGCGGCGCGCACGTCCTCAAGCCCCCAGGCGGTGGCCGTGTTGCACGCGATCACGATCGCCTTCACGGGAGGCTTGTCCATGCGTGGCGCGGCGTCGACCGATTCGCGCCAGCGGCGGCCGAGCAGGAACGCCGCGTCCTTCAGGATCAGCTCACGCAGGAAATCGGTCTTGCCCGCGGCGCCGTAGTTGCCGTAGGGCATGTTGGCCTGGTCGCCGAAGTAGATGAAGCGCTCATCACGGAAGTCCGGCACGCCGTCGGCGCCGGCCGCACCCGTGGCGTTGTCATGCGCGTCGAAAGTCTTCAGCGCCTCGAGCACCGTGAGTCCGCCCACGCCCGAATCGAACACGCCGATCGGCAAGGTGCGCAGGTCGCCGGCATAGTCGGCTTGCGCGAAGGTCGCGACGGCGTCGCCCTGCGGGTGCGCGCGCTGATGCTCGATCGCACGGGCGAGGACCGGATTGGTCGGGGAGCGCGCCACGACGGCGATCGTGAGGAACAGGGCGAGGATCGCGATGGCTCCGAGTCGCTGCATGCGGGCATTGGACACCGGGCAAGCGACGCTGCGCAACCGAAGCGCCATGCGATCTGCCATGATCCGCGCCCGTGTCCGTGAATCCGCCGATGCAATCCGCAGTCACAGGTCCGAACCGACAGGTCGGCCGCGTGATCCTGGCGGGTGGGATCGGATCCGCGGTGGAGTGGTTCGACTTCGGGGTCTACGGCTATCTGGCGCCGGTGCTGGGCGCGCAGTTCTTTCCCTCGGAAGATCCGGTCGCCACCATGCTGAGCGGCTTCGCGGTGTTCTGCGTGGGCTACTTCATGCGTCCGGTCGGAGGGTTGCTGCTGGGACGGCTGGGTGATCGTGTGGGCCGCCGCACCATGCTGGTCACCAGCGTGGTGGCGATGGGGCTCGCCAGCCTGCTGATCGGGGTGTTGCCCACCTACGCGCAGGCCGGCATCGTGGCGCCGATCCTGTTGGTGCTGCTGCGGTGCGTGCAGGGCATCGCGGTGGGAGGCGAGTACACGGGTGCGATGGCTTACACCGCCGAAAGCGCGCCGGCGCGTCACCGCGGACTCGTGAGCAGCATGGCGACCATCGGCGTGTCGATCGGACTGCTGGCGGGGTCGGGTGCCGTGGCACTGCTGCACACGCTGCTGACGAGCGAGCAGGTGCACGACTGGGGATGGCGGCTTCCGTTCCTCTGCAGCGTGGGCGTGGGTGCGGTGGGCCTGAGCCTGCGCGCGCGCATGCCCGAGTCGGAGGCGTTCAACGCATGCGTTGGAACGGCCCATGAACCGTTCCTGCGCGTGCTTCGCTTGCGTTGGCGCGTGATGCTGCGCGTGATCGCGGTGATCGTGGGCGCGAACGCGACGTTCTATGCGGGCTTCGTCTACATGACCGACGCCTTCAGCGACATCACACCGGAACTCGCGGGCCGAGCGCAATGGGCGAACTCCGTGATGCTGGCCGGGCAGGCGCTGCTGATGGCGCTGGGCGGGTGGCTCTCCGATCGATGGGGGCGGCGTCGCGTCAGCGTGATTGCAACGCTGCTCCTGCTGGCGGTGGCATGGCCTGCATGGCGACAGTTCACGCAGGGATCGCTCCAAGGGCTCGTGACGGCGCAGGTGCTGCTATCGATGCCGCTTGGGCTGCTGTTTGGAATCCAGGGGGCGATGGTCACGGAACTGTGTCCAGCCCAGGCGCGCTGCACGGTGTACGGCGTGAGCTATGGAACGGGAATCGCGCTGTTCGCGAGCACGGTGCCGGTGCTGGCCACGTGGATGGTGGGCGCGATGGGTTGGCGTGACGGGCCGATCCTGTACGTGCTTGCGACGGTCATGGTCTCGCTGATCACGCTTGCACTGCTGCGCCCGTCGGATCTCAGATCGCTTGACGCGCAGGCGTGAGCGCTGGGGTCAATCCCGGAATGGATGCGGCGCGGCATGGGTCGCGCCTTCGAAACCCAGCGTGCTTGCGTGCAGGCAGAGACGCGAGGCGGCGTTCACCTGTGGCTCGGGGGCGTAGAGGTTGTCGCCCAGGATCGCGTGCCCAAGCGAGAGCAGATGCACGCGCAACTGGTGGCTGCGACCGGTCAGGGGTTCCAGGCGCACCAGCGTGCAGGGTTGCGGGGGGTCCGCCACGCCACGAACGGCCGTCGGCACGCAGGCCAGCCGCGATTCCACGAACCAGCGCGTCTGGCTGGGCCTTCCCTGTTCATGGCAGACGATCTGCTTCGCGCTGCCCAGCGCCTCCTTGCGAAGCGGAAGGTCGATCCGTCCCGATTCGCCGGCGACATGCCCCGCCACGATCGCGTGATAGGTCTTCGAGACCTGACGCGCCTCGAATGCCATGCTGAGACGACGGTGCGTGTCGGCGTCGGTGGCGAGCACCATCACGCCGCTGGTGTCGCGATCGAGTCGATGCACGATGCGAGCGCCCGGGAATCGCGATGCCACGCGCGCCACCAGACAGTCCGCCTTCTCGGGACCGATGCCCGGCACGCTCAGCAGACCGCAGGCCTTCTCCACCACGACGAAGCCAGGTCCCTGCGAGAGCAGGCGCCAGCCGTCGGGCTCAAGCGAAGCGTGCGCACGCATGCATGGCAGGCTATCGCCGCCACGACGCGCGAATCCATCGATGCACGCCCATCACTCCGGCAGTCCACGCGCGCAATTGCCGAAGTCAAGCAGCAGAGGGCTCACATCGCTGTTGCCGACCTCGCCGTCGCCGTCGACGTCGTTCGGGCAGCTCGAGATTCCATAGAAGGCCTCGGGCGCCGAAGCATTGTCCACGCGCACGGTCACGAACCCCGTGAAGGCGCCGGCGCGCTTGCTTGGCGTACGTGCACTGAGGCGTGTGGGCGAGATCCACTGGATCGACTCCGCCGGAACCTCGTCGAAGAACACCTGCGATGAGGGCAGGAAGTTCTCGCCGGTGATCGTGACATCGACGCCTCCGGTGGCGGAACCGGCAGCAGGAATGACCCCACCGATGGTCGCGGGAGCGGCCTTGATCGCGAGCGTGTGATGGCATCCGGCGAAGATGGACGTGATGCGGCTCTCGATCGGACCGTCGCAGTCGTCATCGGGGCCGCCGGCGCCACAGCCGTAGCCGCTGCGCGCCTCGATGGTGCCCCAGATGCGGATGGAGCCGTTCTTCAGCAGCGCGACCGAGTGTTCGTAGCCCGCGGCGACCGCCACGGCGAAGGACGCCTCTGGCGGCACGATCGACTGGCCGAACTCGTAGTACTCGCCGGTATCGGTGGTGCCCGCACCCCAGCAGCGCACGCGATCGCCCGCGGTCAGCACGATGTTGTGATACGCGCCCGCGGAGATCTGCTTCACGCCGGCGAGGCCCGTGGGCACGGTTCCCTCGCCCGCGAAGTTGGAGCCCCAGCCGACCACGGTGCCGTCGTTCTTCACCGCGACGCCGTGTGCCCAGCGCAGCGAGATCTGACGCACGCCGCTCAGTCCGGCTGGAATCGTGGACATGTTGAACTGATTGCTGCCCCAGCCCACCACGGTTCCGTCCTTGCGAAGGGCGGCGCTCTGTCGCCAGCCGCCCTCGACCTGGATCGCGTCGTTCAGCCCCTGCGGGACGTTGCACTGACCGTCGGCGTTCCAGCCCCAGGCGCGCACGGTGCCGTCGCGCAGGCCGGCGAGCGTGTGGTTGAGGCCGGTGCCGATGAAGGCCACGGGCCCAAGGTTCGTCGGCACGTTGCACTGACCGTTGTCGTTCAGGCCCCACGCGGCGATCGAGCCATCGCCTCGCAGCGCGACCGAGTGATCGCCCGCGGAGACCTGCACGGCTCCCACCACGGTTCGGCGCGCCTCGCACTGGCCGTGCTCGTTGGCCCCGAAGCGACCACGGCAGATCCCTCCTGCGCCCGTGCGGTGGTGGCAAGGGCGGACACGACCAAGCAGGCAGGACGGACGATGCAGAAGGACTTCATGGCTTCAGGCGCTCCTGGAATGGGGGATGTGTGAGACTTGGAGCGTAGACGAAAGGTCTCTCAAAACAAATCCGATCCCTCCCGCGATCGGGCACGGATCGCGAGTTCTTCGTTGGGGATCCGTGTACTTTCACCGCATGATCCGCCCTGCGCATCGAACGATTCGACGAACCACCCTTGCCGCGCTCGCTTGCGCCGTCGTGGCCGGCTGCGCCCAGTGGGGCGGCGACGTGCTTCGCGACAACCATGTCGCCTTCAACACCTCGGTGGCGCAGGCGATGGATCGCCAGATGCTGTTGAACATCGTGCGACTCTCGCGCGACGAGCCCACGCAGTGGATGACGGTGAGCGCGATCAACGTGAACACGAGCGTCGGAGTCACGCCCGCCGGAACCGCCACCATCCCGTCGAACGGCATGGTGAGCGGGACCGCGGGTGGCGCCGCGAACTTCACCTACACGCCCAACATCACCTTCTTGCCGAGGCAGGGGGAGCAGCTGGCCAACGAGCTGATGTCGCCCATCCCGGTCACGAGCATCGAGCACCTGGTGAGCTCGAGCTGGCCGATCAGCTGGATCGTGTTCCTGACATGCGAGCGCGTGCAGGAGATCGACTCGTTCGACGTGACCAGCGGCTACGGCATCTACGCCACCGACGCACGCTTCGCGCGCCTCATGCAGCTTTTCGACGCGATGCAGAAGACGCAGGGCATCTCGTTCAGTCAGGTGCCGGTTCCATTCGTCTGGAACCGCCAGCCCATCGCGGATACCGAAGTGACGCTGCGCAGTGTGATCGACGCCAAGCGCGAGCGCGCCTCGCTCATCCCGCGGCAGGGCGGCGGCTTCGACTTCGTGTCGGTCGAGCCGGCGCCGGTGCTGACGGTCTATCCCGGTGCCGAACGGGAGCCGGAAGGCAGGGAACTGCTCAAGCTGCTGCAGGTCGGCGACAAGCCCGGCAACTGGCGGGTGGTGGGGCTCGAGCAGCAGCTGCCCGGCGCCTACATCTCCGTGCGCACCCGTTCGCTGCAGGCGCTGCTGCGTCTGCTCAGCTTCGGCGTGGACCCCACGCGCGACGCGCCGCCGCCGCCGACCGACGTCGACTCTCCGGACGAGCTCTGGAAGCTGATGATCGCGGGTTCGGGCGACAAGGCGGTCGACCTCTCGCACTACGTCAACGCCGTGTTCCGCGTGCATCGCGGCTCCTCGGCGCCCTCGGACGCGCATGTGAGCGTGTTCTACCGAGGCGACCATTACTGGATCTCCTCGAGCGACCAGACGGCGCGACGCGTCTTCGCGCTGGTGCGCGACCTGTTCGACCTGCAGGTGAAGGCGGGCAGCGAGACGCAGCCGGTGCTCACGGTGCCGGTGGGGCGGTGAGGCAAGGCGACCTACACTTGGTGCCATGCCTCGTGCGTTCCTGATCGCGCTCACGCTCGTCCTGTCCGCGTGCGCTTCGGCTCCGCCGCCTCAGCCGAGCGAGCCGCCCATCGACTGGCGCACGCAGGAGCGCGGCCTCGCGCACGCCACGCAGCTCACCTTCCCGGATCGCTTCGCGAAGGCCGGCGAGGCCTATTTCGACCCGAGCGCCACGCGCGTGGTGTTCCAGGCGATCGAGAAGGGGCCCGACGGCCAGCCTGCCTCGCCGTGGTACGGCATGTACGTGGCGGAGCTGCGCCGAGGCTCGGGCACCGATGCGCCGTGGAGCCTGACGAACATCCGTCGCTTGAGCCCGCCGGGGACTTCCAACACCTGCGGATGGTTCGACCCGCGTGACCCGAACCGGCTGTACTTCGCGAGCACCGTCACCGCGCCCGCCGATGGTCCCACGCCTGGCTATCAGCGCGACGGCCGCACCTACCGATGGGCCTTTCCACCCGAGATGCGCATCGTGAAGGTGGACCTTCGCGAGGCCGACGGCAGCGCGACCTCGCTGCAGCCCGTGACGGGCGACGGCAAGGGGTACGTGGCCGAGGGCGCGCTGTCGGCCGACGGGCGCACGTTGCTGTTCACGCGGCTGATCGACGGCGAGGGCGACCTGTTCACGATGGATCTTCCGACGGGGCAGGTCACGCAGATCGTGCAGGCGCCGGGCTACGACGGAGGCGCCTTCTTCAATCCGGACGGCTCGCGCATCGTGTGGCGCGGCGATCGCAATCGCGACAACCTGCTGCAGCTGTATGTGGCGCGTGTGAAGCGCGACGCCAGCGGGCGCGTGACCGGTGTGGAGGGCGAGCGACCACTCACGCAGGATGAGCACGTGAACTGGGCGCCGTACTGGACGCCGGATGGTCGCATGGTGGTCTACGCCACCAGCCGCGAGGGCCATCGCAACTACGAGGTCTTCGCGGTGGAGATTCCCGACGAAGCCGACACCACGCTGCCGCAACCCCGCCGTGTGACCACCGCTTCGGGCGCCGACCTGCTGCCGGCGATCTCGTCCGACGGACAGCTGCTGATGTGGACCGCCCAGCGCGGCGAGGATCGCACCAGCCAGCTGTGGATCGCCCGCATCGGACCTGAATCGCCGCTGGCCCGCTCCGCGAAACGCTGAACATGCCCGATCGCCCGCTGCTCATCCCGTTCCGCTCCTCGCTGCTGCCGCAGATCTTCTGCGACACGGTGGTGGTGGGTTCCGGCGTGGCGGGTCTGCGCACCAGCATCGCGCTGGCCGATCGCGGCGACGTGATCCTGCTGGCGAAGCAGGCGCTTGACCTCTCGAACACCAGCTGGGCGCAGGGTGGCATCGCCGCCGCGCTGTCGCCCGAGGACACCTTCGAAGGCCACGTCGCCGACACGCTCGAGGCCGGCGCCGGCCTGTGCGAGCCCGACGCCGTGCGCACGCTGGTGGAGCAGGGGGCGGACGAGGTCCGGCGACTGCTGACGTGGGGCATGCGCGTGGATCGCGACGCCGCGGGCGCGCCGAAGCTTGGACTGGAGGGCGGACATCATCACCATCGCATCCTGCACACCGATGGCGACGCGACCGGCACCGAGCTTGCGCGCTGCCTGATCGAGCGCGCGCGACAGGCCGCGCGCCTTCGCATCTTCGATCGTTGCTTCGCGCTCGACATCCTGGTCGACACGCGCGGCGGCTCGCGACGTGCCGCAGGCATGCTGACATGGCATCCGCGGCATGGTCTGCAGATCCTGTGGGCGCGATCCATCGTGCTTGCCACCGGCGGCTGCGGTCAACTCTGGCGCGAGACCAGCAATCCGCGCGTGGCCACCGGCGATGGCGTGGCCATGGCCTGGCGCGCGGGTGCCACGCTGGCAGACCTGGAGTTCATGCAGTTCCATCCGACCACGCTGTATGTGGCGGGTGCGCCGCGACACCTGATCAGCGAGGCGGTGCGCGGCGAGGGTGCGCAGCTGGTCGACCGCGCCGGCCGCTCCGTCATGGAAGGCGTGCACGAGCTGGGTCCGCTGGCCACGCGCGACATCGTGAGTCGCGCGATCATCCATCATCTGGCGCGCACCGGCGAGAGCCACGTGCTGCTCGACGCGCGCGCGATGGGCAGCGACGGCTTCCGTGCGCGCTTCCCCGGCCTTGCGCGCATGCTCGCCGGCTACGGTCTGGACGCGGGGCGCGATCTGGTGCCGGTGCATCCCGCCGCGCACTACTTCGTGGGTGGCGTGCGCACCGACATCGACGGCCGCACCGACCTGCCTGGCCTGTATGCCTGCGGCGAGGCCGCCGCGACCGGCGTGCATGGCGCGAACCGTCTGGCGAGCAACAGTCTGCTGGAGGGGCTGGTGTTCGGCGCGCGCGTGGCTGCCGCGATCGAGGCCGACGACGCGGCGCAGGCCGGGCCCTTCGCGATCGTGCACGAGGTCGAGACGACCGAGCGCGGCGAGCTGGACCTCTCCGACATCCGCAGCAGCCTTCGCAGCGCCATGTGGCGCAACGTGGGCATCGAGCGCGTGGGGGCGCGCATGCAGGACGTGCTCGGCATGTTCGACTTCTGGAACCGCTACGCGCTGGAGCGCGTGTTCGACGCGCCCGAGGGGTGGGAGCTGCAGAACATGCTCACGCTGGGCCGGTTGATCACGCAGGCCGCGCTGGCGCGCATTGAAAGTCGCGGCACGCACGCGCGCGGCGACTTCCCGGGCGCCGCCGACGCGCTGCGCTGTCACCTGCTGTGGAGGCGCGGCGCGCCCGCGCCGGCCCGCGCCGAAGTGGGCGCGCTGGGCACGCTCTCGTCGATCGCCTGATGCGCGCGCAGGTCCTCATCCTGGCCGCCGCGTGGCTTGCCGGCTGCAGCACGGAACGCACCGAGTACCACTACCGGCCCGACTACGTGGCGATCAACCAAGGACGCCCGCTCGAGGAGACCTACTGGCGCCCCGACGGCACGAAGGTCGTGATCACCTCGAAGGTGCCGGGGCTGGAACAGGTGCCGGCGGCGACGCCCATCGACACGCCCGGCGAATCGAGTCCGCCGGTGGACGAGCGCGGCGTGCCGAAGGAGGCGGTGCTGCAGATCCACACGCCCGACATGGTGGTGGAGACCTTCATGCAGGGGCTGCGCGACCAGGACTACGCCGCGCTGTACAGCCATCTGGTCTCGCCGCAGCAGCGCGATCGCATGGGCGGCGAGCGCGGGCGCGAGGAATTCATGAAGTTCTGCGAGGCCAACCGCCGCGAGCTGATGGCCTCGTCGATCCGGCTGGTCTCCGCGATCCGCGGCAACTCCGCGATCATCACCACCGTGAGCGGCGACATGACGCGCTATCAGCTGCCCGAGGCCGATCGTGGCCAGTTCGGCTTCTCGATCGTCGAGGTCGAGCGCGCCGCGGACGGCAACCTGCGCCTCGCCGGGGTGCGCTGACGCCCAAAATCGAACCGCCCGTCGCGCGGGGCGACGGGCGGGGGATTTCGTTCCATGATTTCGGGCCTCAGGCCTTCGCAGGCTCGGCCGGCGGCGTGGCGGGCTTCGCCGACTTGGTGAAGGAGAGGTGCTCCTTGCCCTCGTCGCGCGTGACCAGGATGGTGTCGCCCGCGGTGAACTCGCCGGTGAGCAGGTTCTCCGCCAGCGGATCCTCCACGTACTGGCTGAGCGCGCGACGCAGCGGACGCGCGCCGAAGTCCGGGTTGTAGCCCCTGTCGATCAGGAAGTCCTTGGCCTTCTGGTCGATCTCCATCCCCATGCCCTTCTCGGTCAGGCGCTTGATCAGCTTGGCCAGCTCGAAGTCGATGATCACGTTCAGGTCGTCCTTCACCAGCGGCCGGAAGACGATCAGGTCGTCGAGGCGGTTGATGAACTCGGGGCGGAAGAACTTCTCCACCTCGCTCGTGAGCGCCTTCTTGATCTTCTCGTAGTCCTGCACCTCGGCCCGCTTGGTGAAGCCGAAGGTGCTGCCGCCCTTGATCACGTCGGCGCCGAGGTTGCTCGTCATGATGACGATGCAGTTGCGGAAGTCGATGTGACGGCCGAACGAGTCGGTCAGGCGGCCTTCCTCCATGATCTGGAGGAGCATGTTGAAGATGTCCGGGTGGCCCTTCTCGACCTCGTCGAGGAGCACCACGGCGTACGGACGGCGGCGGATGCGCTCGGTGAGCTGGCCGCCCTCCTCGTAGCCCACGTAGCCCGGAGGCGCGCCGATGAGCCTGGAGACGTTGTGCTTCTCCATGTACTCGCTCATGTCGAGCGTGATCATGGCTTCGGCGTCGCCGAACATGAACTCCGCGAGCGCCTTCGCGAGCAGCGTCTTGCCCACGCCGGTCGGACCGAGGAACAGGAAGCAGCCCATCGGACGCTTCGGGTCCTTCAGGCCGCTGCGCGCCTTGCGGATCGCGCGGCTCACGGCCTTCACGGCCTCGTCCTGGCCCACGACGGTCTTGTGCAGCGCGGCCTCGAGCTGCAGGAGGCGGGTGCTCTCCTCCTTCTCGAGGCGGGTGAGCGGCACGCCGGTCATCTTGCTGACGACCTCGGCGATCACTTCCTCGTCGACCGTGCCGGTGGTCTCGTTCATGCGGTCACGCCACTGCTGCTGCAGGCGCTCCTTCTCCTTGCGGAGCTTTTCGGCCTGGTCGCGCAGTTCGGCGGCCTTCTCGTAGTCGGCGCCCTTCACGGCCTCGTCCTTCTCGACGGAGAGGCGCTCGATGCGCGCCTCGAGGTCCGCCAGATCGGGCGGCTTGGCCATGGTCTTCAGGCGCAGGCGCGCGCCTGCCTCGTCGAGCACGTCGATGCTCTTGTCGGGCTGCACGCGGCCGGGGATGTAGCGGCCCGACAGCTCGACGGCTGCGCGCAGCGCCTCGTCGGTGTACGTTACGCGGTGGTGCGTGGCGTACTTGTCGCGCAGCCCCTTCAGGATCTCGATGGTCTGCTCGGCGTTCGGCGGATTCACCGGGATCGACTGGAAGCGGCGCTCGAGCGCGGCGTCCTTCTCGATGTACTTGCGGTACTCGTCGAAGGTGGTCGCGCCCACGCACTGGATCTCGCCGCGCGCCATCGCGGGCTTCAGCACGTTGCTGGCGTCGATCGCGCCCTCGGCGCCGCCGGCGCCCACGAGCGTGTGCAGCTCGTCGATGAACAGGATGATGTTCTTCGCGCGGCGCACCTCGTTCATGACGGCCTTGATGCGCTCCTCGAACTGGCCGCGGTACTTGGTGCCTGCGACCATCATGGCCAGGTCGAGCACGACCAGGCGCTTGTCGTGCAGCAGGTCGGGCACGGTCTGGCTCACGATCTGCTGGGCCAGGCCCTCGACGATCGCGGTCTTGCCCACACCGGCCTCGCCCAGCAGCACCGGGTTGTTCTTCGTGCGGCGGCAGAGCACCTGCACCAGGCGCTCGATCTCCTGCGCGCGGCCGATGACGGGGTCCAGCTCGCCGTTGCGGGCCAGCTCGGTCAGGTCACGACCGAAGCTGTCCAGCGCCGGAGTCTTGCTCTTGCCGCGGCGGGCGGTGCCCGGGGCGGCCTCGGTGGGTTCGGGTGCGGCGGCCTCGGCGGCCTGCGGCGGGTTCTCCTGCTCGCTGTCGCCACCGGCGCCGAGCAGGTTCAGGACCTCCTCGCGCACTTCCTCGAGCTTCAGGCCCAGGTTCAGCAGCACCTGCGCCGCCACGCCGTCCTGCTCACGGAGCAGGCCGAGCAGCAGGTGCTCGGTGCCCACGTAGTTGTGGTTCAGGTTGCGGGCTTCCTCGATCGCGTACTCGATGACCTTCTTCGCCCGCGGGGTCTGGGGCAGCTTGCCCATGGTGACCATCTCGGGGCCGCTCTTCACGAGCTTCTCCACCTCCAGGCGGACCTTGCGCAGGTCGATGCCGAGGTTCTTCAGCACGTTCGCGCCGACCCCGCTGCCTTCCTTCACCAGGCCAAGCAGGATGTGCTCGGTCCCGATGTACTCGTGGTTGAAGCGCTGGGCCTCCTGGTTGGCGAGGGCCATGACCTTGCGTGCGCGATCGGTGAGACGTTCAAACATGAAGAAAAGACCTCCTGCGGGGGGTGGGATCGACGGGATCCGACCCTTCCTTGAGCGATGGTAGCCGTATAGGCTGGAAACCGTGACGCCGCGACCATCCATTTGCAGGGGCCTGGCTGCCATCCTGACATGCGCCCTGTGCGTCGCGGCATGGGCGGACATCACCCCGTGCACCCCGTTCAATCTGCGGGTGAAGCGGGTGGATGGAACCTTGGTCAGCGGCACGGTTTCCGGCTTCGACGGCGAAGGCTGCGAGGGCAGTTTCGGTCGCGTCGACTGGGCCGACCTTCCCGCCGCCGAGGTGAACCGGGCGCTGCGCCGCGTGCTGGACCTTGGCAAGGCGGAGCAGATGGTGCTGTTGGGGCGCGCGCTGCTGAGCGCCGAGGACGGACAGAACATGGGCGACTCGATGCTGCGGCAGGCCGTCAAGCGTGACGCCTCCATGCAGGACGCCGCCGATGCCGCTCGCGCGCAGGGCGTCGAACTTCGGCGCATGGCGGCGGAGCGGCGCGTGCGCTCGGCCCTTCCGCAGGCGCGCGAGGGCAGCGGCGTGCGGCCATGGCCGATCGCCACGGACGCCGCGCGCGCGGAGGCGCTTGCGGAGTCGAAGGCCGAGGCGGAGAAGGCGCTGCACGCGGTGAACGCGCGCTGGACGCCGGTCGAGAGCGAGTACTGGGTGGTCTACGCCGATCTGACACGTGGCGACGCGCAGGAGCTCGGGCGCCGCATGGACAACATGTACCGCAAGGTCGCCGAGATGTTCGCGCTGCCCAAGGGGCTGAACCTCTTCCATGGCAAGGGCGTGTGCATCGTGAGCGCCGACGAGAACCGCTACCGGGCGATCGAGCAGGCGGCCTTCGGCATGATGCCCCCGCCGGGCGCGGTGGGACTCTGCCACATGATCGGTCCGCGCGTGATCGTGAACGCGTGGCGCAGTCCGAACGACGACGAGTTCATGTCCACGCTGGTCCACGAGGCCACGCACGGCGTGATGCACCGCTACGGCACGCCGGTGAAGCTTCCGATCTGGGCCGAGGAGGGCTATGCCGAGTTCGTGGCGGCGCGCAGCTTCGACACCTCGCCGGTCGACGCCGGCCGGCGGCCGCATGGTCTGGCGTTCGTGCGTGCGGGCGAGAGCACGCTTCCGCTCCTGCGCAGCGATGGCCGCGACGGCGTCTGGCCAGGACCGGGCGCGGTGGGCTACTCGATCGGCTACCTCACGGTGTGCATGATGATCGACCAGAAGGGCGCGGCGTTCGGCGAGTGGGTGAAGGACGTGAAGACCGGCATGCCATGGGAGGAGGCGCTGCGGCGTCACTTCGGCACCGACGCCGTGCGGCTCGCCCAGACGATCGAGGATTGGTATCGCGTGAACGACCTGAGCCGCTGAGGTCGGCTTCAGCCGTCCACGCGTCCGTCGGTCAGCCGCACCACGCGGTCGGCGCGCGCGGCCACGGCGGGATCGTGCGTGACCATCGCGATCGAGAGCCCCTTGCGGTGCAGCATGGCGACCATGTCCAGGATCTCGCCACCGGTCTTCGCGTCCAGGTTTCCGGTGGGTTCGTCGGCCAGCAGCACGCGGGGCTCGTTCGCCAGCGCGCGCGCGATCGCCACACGCTGGCGCTCGCCGCCGCTGAGTTCACGCGGGCGATGCGCAAGCCGGTGCGACATGCCGAAGGCGTCGAGCAGTTCGCGCGTGCGACGGTGCGCCACCTCGTCGGCTCCACCCGGCGCCACGAGTCCTCGCGCCACGCTGCAGGGCAGCATGGCGTTCTCGAGCACCGTGAGTTCCGGCAGCAGGTGATAGAACTGGAAGACGAAGCCCACCGAGAGATTGCGGTAGCGGTTGCGCGCGGCGCCGCGCAGGCCGGCCACGGGCGCGCCGTCGAACCACACGCCGCCGCTGTCCGCGTCCGGCTCGTCCAGCAGGCCCAGCAGATGCAGCAGCGTGCTCTTGCCGCTGCCTGAACTTCCCAGGATCGCCACCCACTCACCGCGCTTCATGCGGAAGTCGGCGCCGCGCAGCACGGGCACACCGACCTTGCCAAGGCGGTAGGTCTTGCGCAGGTCGCGCGCCTCGAGCAGTGGGGCCTCACTCATAGCGCAGCGCCCTCACCGGATCGATGTCGGCCGCCTTTGCCGCGGGCACGCTGGCGCCCAGCACGCTGAACACCACCGCGCCCACCCAGGTCAGTGCTGCGGTGAACCAGTCCACCTTGTTCGGGATGGTGCTGAAGTAGTAGACGGCGGGATCCCAGATCAGCGTGCCCCGATGTGCAAGCAGGCCGGCGCCGGCCAGGCCCATCGTGACGCCGCCCACGAGCCACAGCAGCGTGGGAAGCAGCACGCCGCGGCGCGCCCCCCGCAGGCTCATGACCAGCGCGCCCACCGAGAGAACGAACGCCAGGATCCAGCTCCAGCGCGGCGCGTCCTCGCCGATCGTCTCGTGGATCGCGTTGATGTTGTCGATCACGAGCCAGCCCAGCGCGATCCCCACCACGCCGCCCGCCGCGCCGATCACCAGACCGTACTGCAGGAAGATCCACAGCACGCCCGGCCGGCTCGCGCCGATCGAGCGCAGGATGCCGATGTCTCGGCTCTTCTCCTGCACGATCGCCCAGAAGATGCTGAGCACGAGCCCCGCGCACACCAGATACACGATCGAGAACAGGATGCGCATCATCTCGCGCTCCTTCTCGACCGGCCCGATCAGGTCGCGCAGGTGCTGCTCCCAGGTCAGGATGCTCACGACCTCCGGTCGCGGTGGCTTCACCACCTTCGCCGGATCCGCGGCGGCGGCCATCGCGAAGCGCGCATACGCGTCCTGCACCGCGTCACGCAGGGCGGCGGGGGGGACGCCGGGCTTGGCCCGAACCAGCACCCGATGCACGCGCGCCGGACTCTTGCCGAGCACGGGCTGCGAGCCGTCGGCGTTCGGAGGCGCGTCGAGGTCGTACTGCAGGCCCTCGTCGAGCCGAAGCATGCGCTGCGCCTCCTCGAGTGGAATGAGCACGCGGTTCTTGTCGATCTGATAGACGCCGCTGCGGAACTCGTTCACCACCGGAAAGATCCGCTCGGTCGGCTCCGCCACCGTGCCCTTGCCGCTGATCGGCACCAGCGTGAGCGTGACGCGCTGGTCGGGCATGAACCAGCCGGAGCGCGTTCGGTAGCTGCCGTCACGCATGCGCTCGTTCACGATGCTGACATGGATGCCCATCACCAGCCCCGGAATGTCGGTGCCGAACTGCCGCAGCGATCGGCCGTCGGCCTCGATCTGCGGCGCCAGCACGCGGCGTGGATCGTCCGGCGCCATCGCGGCGGCGGCGGCCTCGTCCTTCGGAGGCTTCCAGTAGAGCGAGCGGCTGAAGTCGGTCACGCGCTCGAAGCCCTTCGGCTCGATGCCCCACACGTTCGCCGTCACGACCTCCTTGTCGGCGCCGGGCGGATAGGGCATGCGCACGAGTCCGTAGGTGTCGATCAGCGGCGTGGCGGCCTCGGCTTCGGGCAGCTTGCCGATCTCCGCGATCAGCTCGTCGTACCACGGCAGTCCGCGCACGGGATAGTTGATCACCACGTCGCCCATGAGCGTTCGCCCGCTCGACTTCAGCATGTCCAGGAAGCCGCTCATCACGCTGACCACGATCACCACCAGGGCCACGCACAGCGCCACGGCGCCGACGGCGATCAGCGGAATGATCCGGCTGGTGAGGTAGCGGTTGGCCAGCTGCGCGGCGTACACGGAGCGCCGATGCTAGCCGTGAAGGTCGGACGAGATGACGGCGTTGCTGCGGCGGTTCGGCTACGCTCGCGCGATGGACGTTCGGCTGCTGGCGCTCTGGATCCTGGTCTTCGCCGCCGGCGCGGGCCTGGGCTGGTGGCTGCTCGTGGCGATCCGCGTGCTGCGCGACCTGCCCTCGATCCCGCGTGCGCCGGAAGGTCTGGAACTGCCCGTGCCCGATCCGGCGCCACGCGTGTCGGTGGTGGTGCCCGCGCACAACGAGGAGGCACATGCCGCCCGCGCGGCGCGAAGCATCCTGGCGAGCGACTGGCCGCACCTCGAGCTCGTCATGGTGCTGGACCGCTGCACCGACGGCACGCGCGCCACGCTGGAGCCGATCGCAGCCGCGGATCCGCGACTTCGGATCGTCGACAACCACGACTGCCCGCCGGGATGGGCCGGCAAGTGCAACGCCGCGCGCGTGGGCGCGCGCCACGCCTCGGGTGATCTGCTGCTGTTCACCGACGCGGACGTGGAGTTTCACCCGTCGCTGATCCGGGCGACCGTCGCGATCCTGCGGCATCGCGGCCTGTCGTTGCTCTCACTGCTGGCCACGCCGCGCGTGCGTCACTGGTTCGAGGCGGTGGTGCAGCCGGTGGCGGCGCTCATGCTGATGCGCATGTACCCGATCCCGCGCGTGAACGATCCGCAAAGTCCGCGGTCCTTCGCCAACGGGCAGTTCATGTTGTTCGAGCGTTCGATGTACGAGAAGCTCGGGGGCCATGCGATCGTGCGCGAGGACCTGCTCGAGGACATCGCCTTCGCCCGACGCGTGCGTGACGCGGGCGGCCGTGGCGGTCTCTGCACCGCCGAGCATCTGCTCTTCGTCGAGATGTATGAATCGATGGCGGAGTTCCATCGCGGCTGGAAGCGCATCTTTCTGGAGGCGGCGGAGCGGAATCCCTCGCGGCTGCGCGCGCTTGCGCGCGAGTGGCTGGTGGGTGGCGTGGTCATGCCCGCCAGCGCGATCGCCGCGATTCTCGCCGGGTTCGCATGGACGGGCGGATCGCTCGATCCGTTGGCCATCGTGACCGCCTGGCTGGGCGTGGCGAGCCTTGGCGCGTTCCTGCTGGTCACCGCATGGTTGCACCGCATGTGTCACGCGCCGCGCGCCGCCGGCGTGTTCCATCCGCTGGGCGCGTGGTTGGTCGCGCACTGCATGCTGGAGGCCGCCGTCGACCTCGATCGCCGCCGCGCGGTGCGGTGGGGTGGTCGTGAATACACGCTGGTGCCGCGGCCGAAGGGCGGCTACGGCCCGCCTCCTGAACCCCTTCCGGACTGAACACGCGCATGCGAATCCTGCACACGAACGACGACGGCATCTCCGCGATCGGCATCGCCTCGCTGCACGAGGCGACCGCCTCGCTGGGGGAGCGGCTGGTGGTCGCTCCGGCAAGCGGCCAGAGCGCCGAGAGCCACGGCATCACCTTCCACCGACCGGTGATGGTGCATCAGGCACGTCTGGATTTCGGCGGCGAGGGCGTGGCGGTCGAGGGCACGCCAGCGGACTGCGTGAAGCTGGCGCTGCGCGCGCTGTGGCCCGAACGGCACGGCGCCGGCGCGCGTCCCGATCTGGTGATCAGCGGCATGAACCACGGCGCGAACGTGGGCATCAACGTGATCTACTCGGGCACGGTGGCGGCGGCGGTCGAGGCGGCGTTCCTGGGCGTGCCGGCGATCGCGGTGAGCCTGATGCTGGGCGACAAGTCGCGCATCGAGTGGCGTCGCGCCGCATGGATCGCGCGCCAGGCGATCGACCGTGTGCTGGCGGCGAAGTTGCTCGATGCGCATCGCGTGATCAACATCAACGTGCCCTGCACCGAGAGGCCTGACGCGCCCATGCCCGAGCTCTGCGTGGTTCCGATGAACACCGCCGCGGGCGTCGACGGCTACGAGCGGCGCACCGCGCCCGACGGCCGCACCTACTACTGGCCCGCCGGCAACGGCATGGAGTTCGTGCACACGGCCGAGGGCAGCGACGTGGAGCGTCTCTATGGCGGCGCGGTCACGATCACGCCGCTCTTCTACGACCTGAGCGACCGCACGCTGCTGGAGCGCATGCGGCGCGCGCTGGCGTGAGCGCCGCTCAGTTCAGCAGCAGTCGGATCGTGAACTTCAGCGTCTTGTCCGCGGGCAGGTTGCGCAATTTGGCGCTCTTGGAAGTCACCGCCGTCCAGCGGTAGAGCGAGTCCTCGAGGGCCTGGTCCCAGCTGCGAAGCCCCGTGGGCTCGAGCAGCGTGACGTTCACGACCTTGCCAGCGCGGTTGAACTCGATCAGGGCCAGCGCGCTCATCGGCCGCCCGCTGATGGCGGTGAGCTCGTCGATCTCCGGTCGAACGGTGCGCAGTTCAAGACCCTGCTGCGCAAGCGGCCGGCCCGGCTTCCAGTCCTTCGGCGGCGACGCCTTCACGCTGGTCGCGTCACTCTCGCGATCGCTCAGCTCGCCATCGGCCTTGGGGCCTGGCTTGGCGCCGGGCCGCGCGCTCGGATCGGGACTCGGGCCGGTGGTCGGCGAGGTGCTGGGTTGCTGCAGTCCGGGTGCGGTCTGCGTGGGCGGTGTGGCCGCAGGAGGTCTTGGCTGCTGCTGCGGAGGCTGTGGGGGCTGCGGCGTCGGTTGCGCAGGCTGCGGTGGTTGCGGCGGCGCCGGCTGCGCGGAGGGGGGCGTCGGTTCGGCGGGTTTCGCGTCGGGCTGCGGCGCCTCCTCCGGTTTCGCGGGCGGCACATCCTGAGGCTTCTCGGCCTGCGGCGGCGGCGGCGCATCGGTCGGATCCTTCGCGGCGTTCTTGTCGGGCGCGCGTTCCACCGGCTGGATCGTGGGTTCCACCCGATTCTCGTCGGCCGAGGGAATCGGGATGGCCGTCGGATCCTTGGTCGGCGCGGTCTCGCGCGTCGCGCTGGTGTCTGGAAGCGGCGCGGGTGGTCGCTCCGGCGTGGGCGCGGGGCGCGTCTCGGCGGGCGAGGGCGGCGGCGGCGCGGCTGTCGCGGGAGGCGTGGGTTCCGCCTGCGCCGGGATCGGCTTCGACTCGGATTGCGAGCTGGGCGGTGGTGTGGGTTGCGCGGCCGACGCCGGCCCCGGCGAGGGCTCACCCGGCGGCGTCGAAGTCGTGTCCGGCGCCGGTGGCGCGGCGGGTTGTGCCTGCGGTGTCTGAGGAACCTGCGGCGTGGCTGGGCGCGCGGCCGGCATCGGCTGGCTACCCTCGTCGGTGTCGCGGAAGGCCGCCTGCTCCACGGAACTCAGGCGCGCCAGATGCTCCTGATAATCCTTGTAGCCGATCCAGGTCATCGTGGATTGCTGCGCGCCGTCCTCGATGCCAAGGCGGAGCATGTCCTCCTGTTCCTGCTGCTGCTGCTCGGGGGTGAGCGGCGCGCGCTTCTCCATCTCCTTGTCCAGGCTGAACGCCACCTGACGCGAGCGATCGATGCCGTCGTGAACGTGCGCGAAGAAATCCCGAACCTGCGGCACCAGCAGCGCGGAGTGGAACATCACGCTCGCGCCGATGCCGATGAGCAGGGGCCACGAGGCGCCCCGGTCCGACTCGAGCGCGTGCAGCGTGGCCTCCAGCCGCTGCCGCGTGGCGGCGTCGATGCCGGTGCCCACCGCGGTCACGACGCGGGCTTCCCGTCCGAGGGCTTGCCCACGAAGTTCACGGCCACGCCAAGATCCTTCAGCCGGTCCCACAGGTCCTGCAGGATCGGCGCGCGGTCGATCTTGCCCTGTCCGTGGTCGACCGCCAGATACACGATCGTGGTCGGATCGGCCTCGCGCGCCGCCTTCACGCGCGCGGCGACCTCCTCGACCGTGATCTTCTCCTTGTTGAAGTAGACGAGCCCCTCGATGTCCAGGCTGATCGTGGCGGCCGGCGCCGGCTTGGCCGGCTGGCCGCTCGAGAAGCGCTTCAGTTCCATCGGCACCATGTCCACCCGGACCATCATCACGACGGCATAGATGAAGAAGGTGAGCAGGAACGTCATCAGGTCGATGAGCGGGTTCAGCTCGATGCGCGCCTCGGGCGGCTCGCGCCGGATGCGGCGCATGGCTCAGCCGATCCCCAGCTGGATCGACGCGAGCGCGGTGCCCACGTCGGAACTGGTCTCGAACATCTCGTCCAGTCCCGCGGTCAGGAAGATCGCCCAGATGCGGTCCGACACGCGCGCCACCACGAGCCGCTTCTTCGACAGCTTCTGGATCTTGCGCAGGCGCAGCAGCGAGGCGATGTTCGACGAGGTGAGCATGCGCACTTCCTTCATGTCGAGCACCACATGCCGGGCCTGCGCCCCCGGACCGTCAAGCGACGCGATCAGCGCGCCCAGATCATCGGAGAACTGCGGCTCCTGGCCAAGGTCGACCAGCGCGATGTCGTCGGACCATTCGGTGATGGGCATGGAAGGATCCTACCGCCGCGGACCGCTCAGGCCGTGGGGGCCTCGTCGCTGTCGGCCACCATCGCCACGCTCATGACCGCGTCGCCTTCGCGCAACTGCATCACGCGCACGCCCATGGTGTTGCGGCCGATGCGGCTCACGTCGGCAGCCGGACTGCGCACGATCATGCCGTCGCGGCTGATCAGCATCATCTCGTCGCCTTCCTGCACGCTGCGCACCGCGACCACGGGACCATTGCGGCCCTCGGTCTTGATGTCGATGCGGCCCTTGCCGCCGCGGCTCTGGCAGCGGGTGCTGCCGTCCTCCTGTTGCACCAGGTACTCGGCCTGGTTGGTGCGCTTGCCGTAGCCGTTCTGCGTGACGGTGAGCAGGTCGGCGGTGTCGTCGCAGCGGATCGCGCCCACCACGGTGTCGCGCTCCGTCAGGTCGATGCCGATCACGCCCGCGGCCGCGCGCCCCATGACGCGGGCGTCGTTCTCGTCGAAGCGGATCGCCATGCCGCTGGCCGTGGCGAGCAGCACCTGATCCTTGCCGCTGGTGAGCAGCACGTTCACCAGATCGTCGCCGTCGTTCAGGTTCAGCGCGATGATGCCGCCCTTGTTCACGTTGCGGTAGTCCTGCAGCGCGGTGCGCTTCACGCGGCCCTGCCGTGTGGCGAAGAACAGGAAGTCCTCGCGCGTCTCGAAGCCGGAGACCGGCAGGAACGAGCGCACGGTCTCGCCCTCGCGCAGGTCCAGGATGTTCTGGATCGCGCGGCCCTTGGCGGTGCGCGCCATCTCGGGAATCTGCCAGGTCTTCATGCGGAAGACGCGGCCGGTGTTCGTGAAGCACAGCAGGTCGTCGTGGCTGGAGCCGGTGAAGAGCTGCTCGATGAAGTCGCCGTCCTTCGCGTCGCTGCCCTTGATGCCCACGCCGCCGCGGCCCTGCGTGCGGTAGGTGTCGCTCGGCAGGCGCTTCACCCAGCCCGCGTGCGAGATGGTGACCACCACCTCGTGCTCGGGAATGAGGTCGGCCATCTCGAAGGCCTCGGCCTCGCCGGCCTCGATGCTGGTGCGGCGCTTGTCCGCGAAGCGCTCCCGCAGCTCAACCGTGTCTTCGCGCACGATGTCGAGCACCAGCTTCTCGTCGGCCAGGATGGCCTCGTAGCCCTCGATGTCCTCGAGCAGCTTGCTGAATTCGGCGGCGAGCTTCTCGACCTCAAGGCCCACCAGCTGGATCAGGCGCATCGCGCCGATCGCCTCGGCCTGCACGCGGGTCAGCGTGGCGCCGTCGCCCTCGCGGGTGGCGGCCACGATGCGCTCGGGGATCATCTTCTCGTAGCGATGGCCCTTGGCGATGCGGAAGCCGCGCGCCATGAGCTTCTGGATGGCCTCCTCGCGCTCGCGGCTCTCGCGGATGATCTTGATCACCTCGTCGATGTCGCAGACCGCGTAGATCAGGCCTTCCAGCCGGTGCGCCTGCTGCTTCGCCTGACGCATCAGGAAGGCGGTGCGGCGGCGCACCACGTCCTTGCGGTGCTCCACGTAGCAGTGGATCAGCTGCTTCAGGCCCAGCGTGCGCGGCTGGTGGTTGACCAGCGCGATGTTGATGATGCTGAAGGTGCTCTGCAGCGGCGTGAATTCGTAGAGCTGCTTCTCGACCACCTCGGGGTCGGCGCCCTTCTTGAGCACCACCAGGATGCGCGTCTGCGCGTCGCGGCCCGAGTGATTGCGCACGTCGGCCACGTCGGGAATGCGGCCCTCGCGGCTTGCGTCCACGATCTTCTCGATCAGGTTGCTCTGCACGACCTGGTAGGGGATCTCGAAGATCTCGAGCGCCTCGCGGCCGCCTTCCTTCACCTGCCTCACGCGGCCGCGCAGCGTGATGCGGCCGCGGCCGCTCGCGTAGGCCTCGACGATGCCGCGGCGGCCCACCACCACGCCACCGGTGGGGAAGTCGGGGCCGGGCATGCACTGCATGAGCTCTTCAAGGCCGACCTCCGGGTTGTCGATCACCTTCACGATGGCGTCGCAGGTCTCGCCGAGGTTGTGCGGCGGCATGCTGCTCGCCATGCCCACGGCGATGCCCGAGCTGCCGTTCACCAGCAGGTTCGGGAAGCGCGCGGGAAGCACAGTGGGCTCCTGCAGTCGCTCGTCGTAGTTGGGCTTGAAGTCGACGGTGTCCTTGTCGAGATCCTCGAGCAGGGCCATCGCCTCGGCCGTCATGCGCGCCTCGGTGTAACGCATGGCGGCCGGCGGATCACCCTCGATCGAGCCGAAGTTGCCCTGCTTGTCGACGAGCATGTGACGCGTCTTCCACACCTGGCCCAGGTTCACGAGCGTGGGGTAGATCACGCTCTCGCCGTGCGGGTGATAGTTGCCGCTCGTGTCGCCGCAGATCTTGGCGCACTTGATCTGCTTGCGTCCCGGCGACAGGTTCAGGTCGTTCATCGCCACCAGGATTCGCCGCTGACTGGGCTTCAGGCCGTCGCGCACGTCGGGCAGCGCGCGGTCCATGATGGTGCTCATCGCGTAGGTCAGGTAGCTGTCGTGCAGCTCCTGGTCGATGGGGGTCTCGACGACGCGATCGATGGGGGCCGGGGTGTTCGCGGGGGCTTCGCTCATGGGAAAATCAGGGTTCCGAAGTCTATCCGAAACCGGCGTGTCCCACCTGCGCCGAGGCCCTTTTTCGCCCGAGGTTTTCCGCTGTTTTCAGATTCGTCGCGGCGCGCGCGAAGGGGTCGTCGCGCGCACGCGCCTGCAGCGCTCAATCGTGCCTGGTCGCGCGCAGCAGCATGAGCCATTCCATGTTGCCCGGCGAGCCTGCGCGCTTGGCTGTCTTGCCGCCGGTGATGGGACTCGCAGTGTCCGCGAGCACTTCGGCGCCAAGCCCACGCATCTCGGAACGCACGCGATCGACGACTTCCGGCACGCGCGCATGCGGCAGGAAACCGCGCTCGAGCCACGCCTTCTGGTCGTCGCGAAGTTCGTAGTGCGGCTTCACCAGCGACACGATCCGGCCGCCCGGCTTCAGCCATCGCAGCGCGGCGGGCACGGCGAGGCGCTGCGGGGTCCATGCGAGATCGAACACCACGAGGTCCACGCCGCCCTCCGGCCGCTCCGC
>Ga0169931_10003792_pt1 | contig 23823 bp, 26 predicted proteins | sample Kivu_15m_20L_FD_129675 | JGI IMG/M metagenome (GOLD analysis project Ga0169931, IMG submission 129675) | Freshwater microbial communities from Lake Kivu, Western Province, Rwanda to study Microbial Dark Matter (Phase II) - Kivu_15m_20L... | ecosystem: Environmental > Aquatic > Freshwater > Lake...
CATTTCTCGACCAAGACCTGTGTCGCTTAGAAGCTCTTGAATATCAAGCAGTCTGCAGGTTTCACCATTGATTGCGTACTCACTCGCACCATTTCTAAAAAGGACTCTCGAGATTGTGACTTCCGAATACTCGATGGCCAGCTGGCCATCAGAGTTATCAATGGTTAGTTCAACTTCGGCCCGGCCTAGTGGTGCTTTATTGGCACTTCCAGCGAAGATGACGTCTTCCATCTTGCCTCCGCGAAGGGTTTTTGGACCCTGCTCACCCATAACCCAGGCCAAGGCGTCAACAACGTTTGATTTACCTGATCCATTGGGCCCGACAACACAGGTAATTCCTGGCTCGAACTGAAGGGTTGTGGGTTGGGCAAAGGATTTGAAGCCCTTTAGGGTGATGCTCTTCAGATACAAAGCCCATCACCTCTTTCCTGAGCCAAAGCCTACCCAAGCAGACCCAGATTGCCCGTCAAACAGGCCTTGGCGGGGTAACTGGGATACTTCTAGGGACTAACTTTTGGGTTCTAGGCGGTGGTAATTGTTAAAAGTTCTCTTGGCTGCCATAGCCGCTGGAGTATTCGGAACCATAGCTCACCAGACCCTACTTGCCGGCCTTCCAGCTGGAATAGTTCTGTCCTTTGCCGCAGTGGCAATCGGAGCCCTTGAGGCAAGACAGGAAAAGCTAGGAAGGGCGATTTTTCCAATCGCACTTGGATTATTGATTTTTGTCTTCTCCCAGGATCTGTCTGGAGACAAGCTCATTCCTGCAAACACGCTCGGGCTTGTCTGGTCTTTCGGTTCAGTGGGTTTAGCTGCGCTAATCTCGCTCTGGCCAAAAATAAAAGCTAAACGATAAAAGGGTCACACTGGCCTAAATAAAGCTAGTTACGGTCGGCTTACTCTAATTTCTGCACTAACTTCCGAAAACTTCTAACTTAGATCTATCGTAAAAACTAGATAGAGCTGCGTCAGACTTTAGAAATTTGGCTAACACATGGCCCCCAGAAAAGCTGATTTTCAAGATTTTCCATAACTCGCGAACTGAAAGGAATAGTTTGCCGAGCCGATGCTAATGCTTTAATCTCTGGCACCTCGGGCAGAAATGACTCCCTCGATTCGACCAAGCTTCTCTCTTTATCTTAGATCCACATCTTGCACAAGGAAAGCCGGCTTGGCCATAGGCATTTAGTGAATTTGAAAAGTAACCACTTTCACCGTTCACATTTTTGTATTGCTGATCAAATGAAGTTCCGCCTTGCCTAACAGCTTCGACAAGAATTTTTTGGGCATCTTGAATTAGTTTTTTTATCTTAGGTCCTGATAAAGAGGACCCCGGACTTAGGTAGTGAATACGAGATAGCCAAAGAGCTTCATCAGCATAAATGTTCCCTATCCCGCTGAGAATCTGTTGGTTTAGTATCAGGCTCTTAATCCCAGCGCTGCGCCGTTGAATGGTACTCACGACTTTGTCCAAGTCAAACACGCTTTCCAACGGGTCAGGGGCGATGTGTAAAATTGCCTTCGGTACACAGCCGCCCAAGGGGCCTTGAATAAGATCATCTAAGAACATCCCTCCGAACAGGCGCTGGTCGACGAATCGAACTTCTAAAGTCTTCCTACCTTTGTGGAGTATGATTTTGATTCTTTCGCATCTTTCTGGAGACTGCGCGAGTTTTCTTACTAAAACTTGGCCGCTCATTCCAAGATGAGTCACAAGACAACGATCTTGGCCGATGGGAATCCACAGAAACTTGCCTCGGCGCTCAAAGTGCGAAAATTTTGCTCCAATAAGTCCTTCTCTAAAAGCCGCACAGTTCCCTGTGTTTCGTCGTATGGACCTGGCATGATAAATCTCAACTTCGTGGACTTGAAAACCACAAATCAGCGTTTGAAGACCATGCCTAACGGTTTCAACTTCGGGTAGTTCGGGCATTATTGCTCTCGAATATTTGCCAAGGCCTGGGCTGCGGCCGCCGATTCTGCAGATCGTATCGTTCTTCCTTCGCCCTGGCCCAAGAGAAACTCTCCCGAGTAGCAGCTGGCTCTGTACGTGAGCTTGTGTTCTGGCCCAGAGGACTCGATTTCATAGCGAACTGTTGGCCTGTTCAGCCTTGTGAGTTTTTCAACAAGTGTGGTCTTCGGGTCGGCAAACTCTCTCAAGACAAGGTGGTCGCCCAGCATGGGAATGATATGTTTATCCACAAATTTCCGGGCTTCATCAATTCCAGCCGATAGATAAGTTGCGGCGATGAGTGCTTCCATTGCATCTGCAAGGATATTTAGACGTTTTCGTCCGCCTGAGGACTCCTCTCCCTTTCCCAGGCGAAGTTCATCGCCTAACCGAATTCTCATTGCTGCCACCGAAAGGGCATCAGCTGAGACTATAGAATTCTTTAATCGGGTCAGATCTCCCTCCGTCAGGCTTGCCTCTTTTTTGAATATGCGGCTGGCAACAAGGTAACCTAGAATCGAATCACCGAGAAATTCCAGTCTTTCGTTTGAGTCGCAGTCATTCTCGTAGGCAAATGAGGAGTGTGTCAGTGCGAGCTGCAAAAGGTCAGCATTTATCTGAACTTCAAGCCGCTTAAGCAGCATCTGGGACATTGGTTAAGAATTAGGCGTCCGCTACCTTGCGGCCCTTGTATTCCATGAAAAGCTCAGTACCGGCTGAGTCGGTTACTGTCTTCGCACGATGAGGTAGGAAATACACCGTTCTACCCGACTCGTTGGTCTTTGAGAGGCTAATTGGCTCGGCTTTCCACTGGGAACGTCGAGCGTGGATGTTGGCACGAGATTTTCTGCGCTTAGGGACTGGCATTTGGTTTTCCTGCTAGTGGGACCTAAAGATAATAGCCATAAAGCGAGAGAAATGCCAGCGGTCAAGCCCTTGGTAGTGCATGCACTAGGGGATGATCAGAAGGTACTGGGCCAAGTTTGGAGGCTCCGCCCGGGGATCCAATTTCGGAGAAAAACTCAACATTCACGGTGTAATAGGACTTGAACTCATCGGGTAGGTCATCCTCGTAAAAAATCGCCTCAACCGGGCAAACAGGCTCGCATGCACCGCAATCAACGCATTCGTCTGGGTGGATGTATAGCATCCTATCGCCCTCATAAATGCAGTCGACGGGGCACTCATCGATGCAAGCCTTGTCCTTAATGTCGACACAAGGTAAAGCAATCACATAAGTCAAATCAGGCCACCTTTACTTCGCTCGTGCAATTCTCACGAATTTCTTAGCAAAGACTAATCTAGGGAGACGAAATGGTCCTGACCAGTCTGAAGGCAATAAAGTTATGGGTTTCAAATTTACTCCAAGGCACTTGTCGAACTCGACTTATTTCAGCAGATTGAAAACTACCGTTAGGGAGCCTATCCAAAGACTTCTATGGACAGCCCTGGGTCCACTATTACATGTTTTTGCATCCAGCGGAATGATTACCCTAACCTGCTCACGCTGGGATGGAGGGGGAGCCCAAATTCAGGCTCGGTACTCAGTCGAAGCATTCTCAAAGCACTTTGGCTTTCCCTTCCAGCAACAGAGCCTGAGCACAGTACTGCCTGATACATCCAGTTCGATATTGGAAAAATGGAACGACTTGCTCGGGCTTTCGGGTTCAAATGTTTCATTTACTCCTGAAAATTGCGTAAAACCTGCTGGTATGGCACGCGGATTGCTTGAGGCTGGCAAGGCTTATTTAGGCAAAACTCCGTTGCTAATTGACTTTGATGATTGTCACGCCTTTACGAATCTTTTTCCCAGTCGATTGGAAAGTTTGGTTCCCGAGTTTCGACTACGTGCTGAAAAAGCACTGGCTAATTGGGAAAAAAGCTTCGGCACACCTCTGGAAGAAATCATAGTTCACCTTCGTCGAGGACTAATCGACGACGGTTCAGAACGACTGAGGCTCACCTCTGATTCAACGCTTCTCGAGCAACTAAAACTTCTTCGAGAGATGTACCCAGATTATCGAATACGAATTTACACATATGAGTCAAGCCCTGAACTAGAGAAACTAGTCGCAGATTACGCAGTTCTTGACTCAAAGAGTTCCGAATTCCAAGTCGTACTCGCGTGTTCTCGTGCCAAAGTCTTCTTGATGGCAAAGTCCAGTCTCAGCTACGTTGCCGCAATGCTAAATCCAAATACTGTTTTCTATCAGGAGTTTTGGCATCCGAAGCTTTCTAGCTGGACAAAAATTTCAGCAGGTTAGTGAGTTTGGAAAACTTCAAATTCTCCCATTTCAACCAATTGTGAGAATCTCTGATTTATGAACGTCGGGTCTGAAACTTTGATTGTGGAAGATCCAGACTGCGCTTTGAGGTCTTTTTTACGATTTCTTTTTCTCAGCACAGTCAGCACCAGCGTATGCAACATAGATCTTTGAATTTTTGGTCCCAAGATCTCTTTCCATCTCGGTTTCTGGTTGTATTGCACAAAACCCCGAGCCCCTAAAAATTCGCGAATGGATCTAACGTCATTGGAAACGGAGTCTATATAGTCGTGGGAATCAGCCTCGCAGGTGATTACCGCAACTCTTTCCAGGTACTTTTCAGCTCCTTGTAAAACTTTAATATCAGCACCTTGGCAGTCTGTCTTAAGATGTTGGAAAAATCCAAATTTTTGATTGAGTTGATTTTCTATCTCATACAAAAAATCTTCGAGCCGAAGGGAATCTATCTCCAAAACATTCTTTATACTGAATTCTCTTGGTCGGTGGAAGCTACTCACTCCGGGGTCATCGCACTCAAAAAAACGGGTCCGAATGCTCTCTACACCCAATGCAACGGGGACAATAACTATTCTTCGCCTCAGGCGTCGCATCTCAGAAGTGGCCTGGAACATTGTCTCCACGGAGTCAAGACATAAAGGTAGTGGCTCAAAACCAAACACGATTAGGTCAGGGTCTTGCTTCAGCCACTCGACCGAATGGGGTGCATCCAGAGACAATCCAACATCTATCTTTATTCTCGCTTCGGACAGAAGCTGACTCGAAGTTTCCGAAAGCGCGACCAGTAATTGTTGCACCGTCGCTTCCATGGAACCGCTCCAATCGTTCCTTTCCTCGGATGCCACACTAAATCCTTACATTCGCGCTGAATATTTGGAACTAGAATACACAACATGAAAAAAGCACTCGTTATGGGAGCCGGCGGGTTTATAGGCGGCCATCTTGTTGAGAGGCTCAAGGATGATGGATATTTCGTAATCGCAGCAGACTTGAAGCTGCCAGAGTACCGAGATTCGATTGCAGACGAATTCCACATTGGTGATTTGTCCGACAGGGACTTTACATTTGATCTTCTCAAACGTCACACGGATTTGTATGAAGTTTACCAGCTTGCTGCGGACATGGGCGGTGCTGGATACATTTTCACGGGTGAAAACGACCTAAACGTCATGGAGAACTCAGCCGCGATCAACTTAGCCTTGGCTTGGGCACTGACACGGCCTGAATTGGCTGGTTGTAAACCTAAAGTTTTCTACTCCAGCTCGGCTTGTATATACCCAGAGTCAATTCAGCTTAATCCTCTTGAAGTTGACCTAAGGGAGGAGAGTGCTTATCCTGCGAATCCTGACAGCGAGTACGGTTGGGAGAAGCTATTTAGTGAGAGGCTTTTTTTTGCATTAGAAAGAAACTACCAGGTACCTGTTCGAGTAGCTCGTTTTCACAACGTTTATGGTCCATATGGAACCTGGACTGGTGGCAGGGAAAAAGCACCTGCTGCTATTTGCAGAAAAGTCGCTGAATCAATCAGAAATGGCGGGGTTGTTGAGGTTTGGGGAACAGGAACTCAGACAAGGTCTTTTCTGTACATCGATGACTGCATTGAAGCAGTGCGAAGATTCATGTCTCAAAGTGACTTCTCTGGTCCTGTGAATATCGGATCAGAAGAGCAGGTCTCGCTCAATCAATTAGTCTTAATCACGGCAAAAGTTGCCGGTATAGATGTGGAGATAAAGAACATTCCAGGCCCAGTTGGTGTAATGGGACGGAACTCCAACAACGACTTAATTCGAGAAAAACTCAAATGGGACTACCAATTTTCCCTAACTGAAGGTGTGAGCAGGACATATAAATGGATTAGCAAACAAGTTGAGCTAAAGCGTGACTCCAACTAATCAGTACAGGTGCTCGTCAATCCGAAGGCGTGTCCTTGAATTAGCCAATAAGTCTGGGGAAGGACACATACCTAGTTCCCTTTCTATAGTCGAAATGCTCTTTGCCTGCTTGTCCTATATAAAAAAGGCCGATAAACATCCTTCTCACCTCGTACTTTCAAAGGGTCACGCATCCCTCGCTTACTACGCTGCACTAGAAGAGTTTGGATTTATTTCGGAGAGCGAATTGAATGATTTTTGTGACTTCAATAGCAAGTTTGGTGGTCATCCCGATGCAACGAAGCATGGCGCAATACCTTTTTCTACAGGCTCATTAGGCCATGGGCTTGCTATGGCAACCGGCGCTGCCTACTTTGAGAGACACAAACGGATGAATCCTGGCCCAATATTTGTAATTCTCGGAGACCAGGAATGTAATGAGGGTAGTGTCTGGGAGGCAGCACTATTAGGAAGTGCTCTCAAACTAAACAACTTGGTGTGTCTAATAGACATGAATGGCTCGGATTCGAGGTCAATTCCAATGCAGAGTCTCGCTGCTAAATGGGGGGCGTTCAACTGGCATGTTTTGGAAGTTGATGGTCACTCGCGCGAACAATTGACGGAAGCAGTCAATCAGGCCGAGAAGAACGTTGATTTACCCACAGCGATAATTTGTAAGACCATAAAGGGCAAGGGAATCAGCTTCATGGAGAACTCATTTGAGTGGCATCACAAGAAGCTTGATCATAATTACCTGCTTTTGGCGCTGGAGGAACTAGAGAGCCCAAACCATGCGTAAAGTTTTCCAGGAAGTAACTAGCCGACTGATTGATTCGCACCTAAATCTTCACCTGCTACTTGGAGATATCGGTGTCCACGGATTTAGTGAAATCATGAATAAACATCCAAATCGGATTTTAAATTTAGGAATACTCGAGCAGGCGATGGTTGGGTTTGCTGCAGGCCTTGCTAGCCGCGGTGCAATTCCTATAGTGCACTCAATTGCTCCATTTATTGTCGAACGGCCTCTGGAGCAGATAAAGCTCGACTTTGGCTACCAAGGATTGCCAGGTAAGTTTGTTTCAGTCGGTGCTTCTTTTGATTATGCCAAGCTCGGGGCCACGCACCATTGCCCGGCAGACGTCGAAATTTTCTTGAGCATCCCTGGAGCCGAAGTTTGGGTCCCAGCCGGGAATAGAGACCTAGAAAGCGTGCTCGAGGTCGAGTTGCCTAAACTGTCTCTTTCCTACTTTCGCCTAACGGAACTAGGTTCGGAAATTGAAATACGTCATGTCAATGGAATTGCTAAAGTAAGGCACGGCTTTAAAGGTATCTGTGTAGCAATTGGACCAACTATTGACGACGTTCTAAGAGCGACAGAAGGACTTGACCTCTCTGTAATTTCCTGGACTGGGTTGCACAATGGACCTGAACTGATTGGAAGTTTGCAATCAGAACTTTCAAGAAACGTAATTGTAATCGAACCTTTTTACCAGGGGGGAACGGCTTCTACATTTGCGTGCCTTGCTCATGATTTTTTCGTTCGGCATATTGGAATTCCCCGAGAGTACATTCACAGATATGGAAGCCCTACGGAACTGAAAGAGTTTGTTGGCATGGATGAACAAAGTCTTAGAGAAAAAATCCTGAGCTACACATCATGACAGCTTTCACTAATCGTGTTCATTTTCTCCAAAAGGACCTTGAGAGCTTGGAAAAGCTGCGGGGCAAAAGCGTACTTGTAACTGGATCCTCTGGTGTCATTGGTCAAGCCCTAAGGCATGTTTTTGAGGATTGGGTCAAGAGGTTCGGTGGTCACTTGAGGCTTACTCTGACAGGAAAGAGTGTCGATGCTTCAAGTTCAAGTCCTGAAATCATCCAGTTCGCGGCTGACCTGACCAAGCCAGTCTTGCTTCAAGAGTACGGAAGTTTTGACCACGTTATTCATGGAGCAACATACGCCCAACCTGCAAAATTCGAGAGCGACGTTACCGAACTCTTCTTGCTGAATGTGATTGCAACAAGTGCCTTGAAGGGTCTGGCCAAGGAGTCATTTCTTTTCCTGAGCACGTCTGAGATTTATGCTGGCGCCGAGTACCCTGATGAGGAATCATCGATTTCTCTACCAACGTTCCATGTGAGAGCGCCGTACGTGTACTCAAAACTTGCTGGTGAGGCCGTTGCTCTGGCCCCTACGCATGCTCCTGGGAAGGTTGCTCGCATCGCACTTGCATATGGGCCCGGATTTAGAAAAACAGATTCAAGAGTACTTTATGACTTCTTTAGAAAAGCAAAAACATTAGGTGTGATTTCTCTTGATGGCCCTGCTGATCTCATTAGAACTTATTGTTATGCAACGGACGTCGCATTGGACTTGGTGAATGTGTTGGCCAACGGAACAGAGTCCGTTTATAACGTCGGCGGTGTTAGCAAAGTTTCGATATTTGAGCTAGCCTCAGCCGTGGGCCGAGTGTCGGATGCTCCGGTCCTCAGCGAAAGAAATGCTTCCAATGTAACCACTTCGGCCCCTAAGTCCGTAGAGCTGAACCTATCCAGAATTGAGTCGCTGCGAGGGCAGCGAAACTATGTGACTCTCGAAAAAGGTCTTGAGGAAATTAACAATTGGTTAGAAGTGAATCGAATATTTTCCAATGGCTAAAGTCTTAGTAACCGGATCAACAGGTCTCTTAGGAAGTGCTATAGCCTCAGTCGCTGAGGACACTGTGGGCCACGAGTTCATCTTCCACTCAAGGGATGTTTGTGACCTTGAGAATTCAAGGCTGGTAGCAGAGTACATCGGTGCAATAAAGCCTGACGTTGTGATTCATACAGCAGCTCTTGTTGGCGGAATCCAAGCAAATTCAAAATATCCATTTGATTTCTACGCAATCAATTCACGCATCGATAACAATGTCCTGAGAGCTTGCACAGAAAATGGTGTGCCCGAGTTTATTGGTTTTCTCTCTTCGTGCATTTTTCCGGATAAAGCTTCATATCCAATCAAATACAACTCAATCCATGAAGGCCCCCCTCATCCATCCAACTTTGGCTATGCACATGCCAAGAGGGGGCTCGACACTGCCGTAGCAGCTGCCAGAGTCCAATTTGGACTCAAGTACAAATTATTCATCCCTACAAATCTTTTCGGAGAACATGACAATTTTGACCTGAGTAATTCGCATGTCATTCCTGGGCTGATTCATCGCTTTTTTCAGTGCTCAAGAAGTGGTGATATTCCCACTGTTTGGGGTTCAGGATCGCCTTTGAGAGAGTTTGTTTATGCTCGAGATGCCGCGGAGTTTATCTTGGGAACAATAGGTAAGTCATTCTTCTCGCCAGTCTTCCTCAATAACGGAGGGAGAGAGTCGGCCATTCGTGAAGTTGCCGAGATAATCGCTCGAGAGTTTCAGATCGAAGATCGACTCAGATTCGACACAACTAAGCCGGACGGTCAGTTGCGCAAGCCAACTCAGAACGAAGGATGGGTGGAGAAAGAATTAGGAGTACAAAAAAGCACAAAACTCCAAATTTCTCTAAAGAATACAATTCAGTGGTTCCAGGAGAGATATCCAGAGATAAGAGGGGTTACAAGTGAACTTTAAGGACTACTTGGAGGACATCGCGAGTGGAGTACTTAGGCAGACTGATTACTCTAAGCCTGGCTGGCTGGCTTCAACTTCGAGGAAGTTTGCAGAAGAAAGTAACCCAAATCATTCACTTGAAATCCCTTCGCGCTTTTTATCCATTTTTGAACACAGAGACGCCATTGAACGTGTTGTAAGCACGCTCACTTCAGACAATGTATCCAAGTCAGGAGTGCACAGACTTCCCGCATGGACCCTGGGGTGGCAAGAGAATCTTGAAGCCTTTAAATTAAATCCATCCAAAGCAGCCCTAGTGCCTGGATATTTCAGGCCATTTTCTGTTCAACAGTACATGGGTCGTTGGATGAAGAGCGAAACTGAGCTTGGTTTTGAACTTGATTTTTTACACAGTCTCATCAATGTTGTTGTACATGGTGTCAGATACGAATTTTCTTTCGATACGCTGATCGAATTTGGATGTGGAACCGGCCACAATCTTGTGAGCATTTCAGAAGCTTTTCCTAGCATAAACTTGGTGGGTTGCGACTGGGCAGTTTCAAGTCAAGAAATTCTTCAGGAAATCGCAACTCAACTAAAAATCAATGTTTTAGGTAGGCATTTCGACTATTTTTCTCCCAGTCTTGAAGTGGAGCCAGAATTCTGCGCCCTTACGGTTGCCTCGATGGAGCAATTGGGAGAGGATCACAACAAATTCCTTGATTTCTTGATCTCGAAAAGCCCAGTTTGCGTAGTGCACTTTGAACCAATCGGAGAGCTTCTACCCTCTGATGAGCTACTCGGAAACATAAGCCTCGAATACTTCAGGAAAAGAAACTACCTCAGCGGTTACCTGACTAAACTAATTGAGTTGGAAAAGCGCAAAAAAGTTGAAATAATCGCCGCCGAGAGAACAGGTTTCGGATCTTTCTTTATTGAAGGATATTCTCTTGTAATTTGGAAGCCAATTAAGGCCAAGGGATAATCAAATGGCTAGGGTCTTTATCACAGGCATTACTGGGCAGGACGGCTCATACTTGGCCGAGTACTTGCTAAACCAAGGTATCGAGGTTCACGGGCTTGTTAGACGTAGTTCTCAATTCAACACGAAGCGGATTGACCATTTGCTTGATCATAAGTATTCAAATTTACTAACCCTCCACCATGGGGACTTGGCAGATACAACTAGGCTCGTCTCCTTGTTTACAAAAATATCACCCTCCCACATTTACAATCTTGCGGCTCAAAGTCATGTGAGAGTCTCATTCGAGTTACCTTTTTATACTGGCGAAGTAACAGGCTTGGCGACAACCGGCCTTTTGGAAGCAGCTCGCCTATCATGCCCAGAATCCTTCATCTATCAAGCCTCTAGTTCTGAGTTGTTTGGTGCAACACCTCCCCCACAAAATGAAAGTTCGCCTTTCTATCCAAGAAGTCCTTACGCTGCTGCGAAACTTTACGCCTTCTGGATGTCAAAAAATTATCGTGAGGCATACGGACTTCGAGTTTCAAACGGGATTTTATTTAATCATGAGAGCCCTCGTAGAGGTGAGACCTTCGTGACGCGAAAGATTACCCGAGGAGCCGCTCGAATCAAGCTAGGTTTGCAAAAAAGGCTTGAGCTTGGAAATCTTTTTGCAATTCGAGACTGGGGTTATGCACCTGAATACGTGGAGGCGATGTGGCAGATGTCTAATTTACCTGCTGGGGAGTATGTCGTTGCGACAGGCACGGAGTTTTCCGTAACTGATTTTCTTCAAGCGGCTTTTTCTACGGTTAATCTAAACTACGAAGACTATGTATCCGTGGAAGAGCGGTACTTTAGACCAACGGAAGTGGACGCACTAATTGGTGATGCGACCAAAATCAGAAACTTGACGAAGTGGAAACCCGAGATTCACTCACATCAACTAGCTGAGCTAATGACACTTGCGGATCTCGAATTCGAAAGTGGTCTAAGCACGATTGATATTCCGTCGTTTCGTTACTTCTAAATTTTCTCTGACCTAGCGTCCGCTAGTGCGGATCGAAACTCCCACGCTAGCAATAATGAAGTCCTTGCATGTTTCTCCAACACTTTGATTGGATTACCAATTTCTGACTCAGTTTTTGCCCGAAGCTGAGATTGCAAAGAACGTATATTTTCGTCAGCTAATACTTTCAAAGCCCATCCAGAACCACGAGAAGCTTGGCTTTTGTGATGACGATACTGCACTACATAGTCGCGAGTGCGTGTCATTTTGAATTCGCACAAACTTGCTCGTAGCCAAAATTCATAATCCTCTGCTAAGGCATCACCATACCCTCCAATTTTGTTGAAAACCTCTCGTCTAAAGGCTGCGGCTGGATGGATAATTGGGTTTCCAAATGGGAGTATTGCTTTAATCTCCTCATCGCTAAGTTTCAGAAAGTAATGAGGAAGATAGCGAAGGAGTTTTCTATGGGGGAAATAGTGGATAGGGATGCCTGATGTAACGTCCGTGTTCTCAAGTTGACGTTGTTGGAGAGACCAGCGGCCAGCGATACAGATGTCATCTGCGTCCATTCGCCCAATGCTATCGTGCTTTGAAGACTCGATACAAAGATTGAGTCCTTGAGAGAAACCGACTTTTTCTTCAGTTATAAGTACCGTGAAACGAGTGTCACTAATTCTGGCTATGGAGCTTGGAACTGTTTTACAACCGTCTAGGTGCAGAACGAGTTCTCCCCCAGCGCCCAAGGTATCGAGCGTTGACAATATTGCGTCACGTACGTAGGGATCAGTTCCTAAAGTGGAAATAACTACACTGATCACCTATTTGCCAAGATTCTTGGTAAGCCAGTGCATGATCATCAAATGTATATTCTCAACAACTTGATAGTCGCCAGATTGGACGACGATACAGAGATCAATGTTTGCTGCTAGAGAAGAGCCACTTTCACCAACAGTAGCCACCACAAGTGCTCCAGAACTCTTTGCCTGACTTATTGCACTTAACAAATTTGGGCTCTTTCCACTTACTGAAATAACCCAAACCACATCTTGTGGCTCTAAAAAGTGCTCGAGAGTGGAAGCAAATGCGCTTTCAAAGGACTCGTCATTTGCGTAAGCAGTTTGCAAAGCGGTTGATTCGCTTGGAGCAATAGCAAATAATGGCTCGCCTCCAAAGTTTTTTACGGACTTTCCAAAATCTACAACGGCGTGCGCAGCTGTTGAGGCGGAGCCGCCGTTACCCAAGATCCAGACTTTACTGCCTCTACCCCGAGCTTTGCGAAACACATCACACAAATCCTCAAGACTTCCGGATTCTATAAGATCTGCCGCTTTGAAGTTTAAGTCTAAATAATCTGTCCAGTTCATATAAATCACCCTTCTTTGAAGAGGATACTAGCTCCACTGTGATCGACTTGAACGCTAAGCACTTTTCGACTCGAAAAACTGTCTAAGAAGTTTGCTAACCTGTCTTGATCGACTAAAAAAAGTACAAAACCTCCACCACCAGCTCCTAGTAACTTTGCACCGAGCGCTCCGGCAGCCAAACCTTGCTCAACCGTGTCGTCTGCTACCGACATGGAAGAATCCGCACTTGCCTCTTTCTTCAACTGCCAGGCTGTTCTCAGTAGCTCAGGCAGAACACTAATTCCATAGTTAGAGATTTCTTCAAAACCATCAACTGCCAGCTGGGCCAGTTTGCGAGTTGCCGAGATTGCATCAGGAGATTCAGACCTGGCTTTGCGACCCGCCTCAATTATTTCACTGGCTGATCTTGGAGGAAGCTCAAGTTGAACGAGATACATTGAATTGCTAAGCCAGGTGAGATCTTCTGAAGAAAGAACTAAAGGCGTAACTCCTACTGAACCATCCAGACCAAAACGCAACAAATTCATTGAACCCAGAGCACTTGCGAATTGATCTTGTTTGCCAATGGGTTGGTGCAGTATTCCAATCTCTATGTGACACGCAATCTCGGCTATTTCAACTCTTGAGAGTTTCATACCTTTCATTTCAGAGAGAAGATTAACGAGCGCTACCGTGAACGTGGAAGAGGACCCGAGCCCAGTTCCAGCGGGGATATCTGAGGAAACTCCGATATCAACACCTGAGATTCCAAAGTAATTAAGAGCCTCCCTAAAAATAGGATGCTTTATATCGGAAACCTCTTTTACAAGCTCAGTGTGAGAGTACTTAACCAATGTCTCATTCTTGTCAAACATTTCTCTGCCAGTCAGATACATGTACCGATTTACTGAAGTTGATAGAACCGCACCTCCATGTGCTTCATAGAATTCTGGTATGTCACTTCCTCCACCTAAGAAACTAACCCTGAAGGGCGCTCTCGATAAAATCATTTTTCACCAAGTCTTGAGATTAAATTTTGTAAGCGTTCTACTGAACCCATTGAAGAAAGTACATTAATATCTAAGAATTTCATTCCAGAATTGCTTGCTATTTGATTATCCACGTCAGTGTCTCCAATGAAGAGTGAGGTTCGGAGATCAATACTGTGGTCCAACGCTAACTCATCTAACATTCCAGTTGAAGGTTTTCTGCACTTGCAAATGATTTTTAGCGATTCCACTTCCCCAGGGAAACCGTGGGAAGGATGGTGAGGGCAGAATCGAATATCGTCGAAGAAGGCATTATCTTTAGCGAGAACTCCTTGAAGCTGATTATGTAAGCGATACACATCGCCAATCTTTATGAAGCCCTTAGCGCATTGAGGTTGATTGGTAACCATAAATATAGGGAAACCTGACGTCCGCAGAGCGGTCAACAATTGAACAGTTTGGACGAAGAGTTCATTCGGCTTAAAGTCAGCCCGACCTTCAGGCACGTCGGGAAAAAGAGTTCCGTCACGATCAAAGAAAACGGCGCGACGAGGGGCATGTCCATCGTTTCCTTTTCTAAAGAGCACCCCGAGCTCGGCATCGGCAGAGCATTGTGCCAACCTCTGGGGTGTTCCCGTGTCGCGATGATAGTAGCTGGATTTCATCAGCCTAATGTTGGATTCTCCGACGGCGGAAACTATCGCCCGCGTGAGGTCTGGGAGGTCTTGGTCCAAGGTATTGATGAAGCTTTTCCTTATAAACAGAATTCCTGTCGCACACCAGACAAGTCCTGTATTTCCCTCAGGCTCAACCCCTTTAGGGTAAAAGCGCAGAGTTGATGCTAAGTCATCAATGGTAAAAACGTCAGAGTCCCCGGGATGATCTGATTGTCGAACCACAATTCCGGCTGAAAGACCCGAGTCGCCGAATTCACTCTTGAACTTATTGAGCGGAGCCGATATTAGAGTGTCGCCAAAAACTACTCCTACTTCGGCTTCAACCAAAGCGCTCTCTGCAAATTGCAAAGCTGCCACGGGTCCATTTCCGTCGTCTATCAGGACATCCCAATGAAAGTCAATGTGTTTGGAACGCGCGTCTAAATACTCCTCTACTTGGCGTGACTCATGCCGCAAGACAAAATGGACTCGCTTTGCGTTAGCCTGTCGCAGGGAAAACAGAAGAAAGTCGAGAACAGTGCCCTTTCCAATACTTTGCAGGATTTTGGGAAGACGTGGATCCGCACTTCTCGTTCCTAGTCCACCTGCCAGAACGACCCACTCACTCATGCTTGTATTTAGCACTCTCTTCAAGGATTGAACGTTCAATGGCTGAACGAGAAGAGTTACAGGATAATCCTAGAGATTCGAAGAGTCGAATGTTATACATATAGTTGGGTACGTCTCCTGGCCAACCTGAATCCGTTGTACCAAAATGCGGTGTCCTGTTGAGTTGCCCTTTCTGTTCAATAATCTCAACTATCTCGCGCACGGAAATAGTGTCATCTGGAGAAATGTTGATCTCAAATTCCTTTGGTATTTTGCTATTTGTGGCGAGCAAAACAAGGTTGCGAACCAAATCACTGACATGTATGTAAGGCTTGGTTTGGTATCCATTCCCCAAAATCTCCCATCGTTTCCGTGAGTCGAAATACTTTTGAACTAAATCTTTGACAACTCCATGAGTTTGCCGGGACCCAGTTACATTTGGAAATCTAGCAATAATGAGTTTTGTATTTTCTAAAGAGCTTACGAATTGCTTGAGCGCAAATTCAGAAGCTAGTTTCATCCATCCATATGCGGAGTCAGGCTTTTTTTGCGAATCTTCTCTAATTTTACTCCTTAAATTCCCATAGACTGCTGACGTTGATGAAAAGATAATTTGATTGGGCTGAATTTTACTTTCAGCCAGACTCAAAACAAGTGCTGAGGTAGTTCCAAAAGTGTTCCTTAAATCTACGTTACTATCTTCAGCACTCCGTTGGATATCTGAATTGGCCGCAAGATGCCAGACTATCTCTGGTCGAAAATACTCAATCGCAGCTCTAAAGTTCGATGCGTCGACGATGTCCATTTCGGCCAAACTCAAGCGCTTGGACTCCATTACTGCTTTTGGAATGTTATTCCCCATAATCATGCTGTCAACAACCAAAATTTCCACTTCATGGCTTCGGCTTAGATGTTCTGTCAGGTGAGAGCCGATGAATCCGGCACCTCCCAAGATTAGGATTCTGGACATTAGATTTTCTTCGCTAAAACAAAAATAGAAAAGCCGCCCGACGAAGCCAAGTCACGAGGTATAAAAGGTCGAAGGAGATTTGAAATAGGAATTTGCAAAAAACCAGGCAGCTTTAGGAAGCGGCGAATTTCTTGAGACAGTAAATCCCCATAATCACCGTGTTGAACAATCTTCTCAATCTCAAGAGAATTGTTGCTAATCCAATGTTGGTACCAAAAAGGTGTAAGCCCGCTTGAAAAGTGAAACGGGGCTTGGTGAATTAGGGATAGCAATGGCGCAGTTACAATCAGGTGGCCTCCGGAACGCACCAGTTTTGAAAGGTGCTTGATAGTTGCCACCGGATCAGGGACGTGCTCTAATACCTCAGTGCATAGAACAATATCGAAAACTGCAGATGTTGGAATGTCCAATATGTCGCATACATAGTCATGTTCGAGGTGCGGCCATTCGACGTGTAGACCGGCCTCCTGATTGGTTGGTGAATAGGAATTGAAATCATGTGAAGAATAGGTGATGCCGAGGTTCTCAATGATTTTTCGATAGGGCTGCTGACCCGCACCAGCATCAAGTAGAGATAAATGGTCGAGTCCGCTGACCTTAGAGAGTTCGGTGATAGTCTGAGACACCCATATGTCTCTAGAAGCCTGATTATGAACGCCGTGGAGGATTGTGAGCATAAGACACAATGATAGCGAATTACGGAAATCCCAAATAACGCATATTTTTGAACTCAGTGGTGGTATAGGGAATCAGCTTTTTCAAATAGAGGCTGCAAAAATGCTCTGTTCAAAGCCAGTGTTTGATAAGTCTATGCTTCGCCCGCCCTTTATGAAACATTCCTCCCTTGTAGAAGATGTTGTAGGACTCGAACGTTTCGAATCGCTCGATAGGCTCAATGAAATGGGTGTCTTCCGTTGGAACATTGAAAACAAGTTTCAAACGCTCGGCAATGTTATCTTCCGAAATCGCCCATTTTTTCGACACCTAAGAATAGAGGAGTCTGGTTGGAATTTGGAGACAGCAGACCTGATACGTATTTCTCAAGTCCCACTGATCATACGAGGATATTTTCAGAGTCATAAATTCTTATCCTTTACTCCTCAAGGACCAGGATGCACTCCCTTCGCAATGACTTCAGTTGCCGAAAGGGAAGCCGACCGACTTAAACTAGATGAGAGTCCGTGGGCCTGGCTTCATGTGCGACGAGGTGATTTCAACAGAGTCCGAGATACAGCCGGATTGCTTGGGGCTGAGTACTACAAAAGAGGTATCGAGTACCTATCGAAAAACTTTGGGATCGCAAGATTTGCTTTGTTTAGTGATGATGCCGAGTCTGCTGCAAACTTGTTTACAAACATTAGGGACGTTGAGATTATGCATTCTTCAAATCAGCTTGACGTCGCGTCCACACTAGCTTTGATGAGCAGGGCCCAGGGTGCAGTAATAGGAAACTCAACGTTTTCATATTGGGGAGCCGCAAAGAATCCAAATGCCGCAGCCATCATTTCGCCCTCGCCGTGGTTTAAAGCTGGAATCATTCCAAAGGATCTGATTCCACCTCACTGGGTAAGCATAGATGCTGACTTTGTATGATTATTTTCGAATCCCTAAAGTTGAAGCAAGGTACTTGTTTTGCTAGATAGAGGTCAAGATACTTACAAGTTGAATGGTAGAGTCCTAATCATTGGTATGGCTGACAGTATTCATTTGGCTCGATGGTTGTCGCAGTTCGAACAATCAAACATCGAATTCAGGCTAGTATCTTCTTCACCTCATCGAAAGTTACACCCATATATCAGAGATTTGCTTGGAACACGAAACAGTCACGTGTCCCTCTCGATTGGCGCAGTTTCGAGATTTTTTTCCTTGCCGCTTTGGATCTTAGATAGGTTGTTTTCCGATTTCTTTCGCGGTCTGCTAATTGCAAATGAAATTCGAAGATTCAAGCCATCTTTTTTGCACGTAAACGAAATACAAAATGCCGGCTATGCAACATTAAGGGCGATAAAGCTTCTACAGTACAGAGATATACCTCCAATATTTCTAACGAATTACGGAAGTGAGTTGGTGTGGTTTGGTAAATTTCCAAGGCATAGAAGAAGAATGGAAGAGTTGCTCAAGTATTCGGCAGCTTTTTCAGCCGAGTGTCGTAGAGACTACCTTCTAGCTGAAAAATTGGGGTTTGTTGGCCTAAAAATGCCGCAAATGCCCGTAGCAGGAGGCGCACGATACTCCGCAAATTGGTCTAGTAACAGGAAAACGATTGCAGTAAAGGGTTACCAAAATAAGTGGGGAAGAGCGCTTAGTGTTCTCGAATGTCTAAATGAAATGCAAGGTGATTTAGAACCTTTCGACATTGAAGTATTCAGTTCAAATCACGTGGTGAAAAAGAGAGTTAAGGAATTAAGTAAAACGACAAATCTCAACATAGTAAGTTACGGCAAAGGTAGTCTGAGTCACGAGGAAATGATGCAATTGTTTTCACGTTCTATTTGCTATATTGGGGTCTCGCTTAGTGATGGAATCTCAACTTCGATGATTGAGAGCATGGCTAATGGAGCTATTCCCATTCAAACTTCAACATCATGTGCTGATGAATGGATTGAGAATGGCAAAACTGGTTTTATCATCTCTCCGAGTGACATTGAGGGACTAAAATCAGCTCTAAGACGGATCATTTCCGGAGACTTTAACTGTAAAGTTGCGCAGATAAAGAACATTGAGATTATCAAAGAAAAGTATGACCCCGACATGTTGCAGAGTTTGGCAATGAGTCAGTACCAGCGAATGTTTGAGCTCCCATAGTGCTCTCTTCTCAACCCCTACACATACGCGGAACGCGGCACGATGATATCCGCGGATTTCTTTGGTTTAATAATCTTGCATCGTTAGCAGAATTTCAGCGCGTCTACATCATTGAGAATTCTGCTTATTCTCCGATGAGAGGATGGCACGGTCACAAGCTTGAATCTAAAGGTTTCATCTGCTTGCTTGGTTCCGTGAGGATTGGTGGAGTTAAGGTTGAAGATTGGAACACGCCCAGCACATCAACTGATACATTCTCGGCAGATTTAACTCAAGACAGCATGGATTTTGTTTATCTTCCCGCGGGATATGCAAATGCCATATTGAGCCTAACTCCGAAGTCAAGGGTCATGGTTTTTTCGAGTTCAACGCTCGAAGAGAGCCAAGACGATGACTATCGATTCCCAACTAGCACTTGGCGTATCGACGCTTAGGTCGCCATTTGGAACTTTCAATTTGTAGTTCCTACTAAGGGCAAAAAGAATTAGTTACTACTCGTAGCACTTTTTAACCTATACCATGCCCGGACAACGCGAATCGGTTCAACGCTACCACCGTCGGATAAAGGTATCTGCAAGCTTGCACTTGAAGGGAATTACTTTTTTAGAAAATAGATAGTGAATCCCTCACCTGTGTATTTTTCTATCTCCGCATCAATCGAAATTCCACCGACAGCCACAACGATTTGCTTAGCTGAGGGAATCTGGGAGGCAGCTATCTGGCTGCCAGGTCCGAAAAGCTGGTATTGCATAATTGGACTGTCGGCCCATATTGCAACATTTGTCGCGTCAAACCTTGATTCCGCAAGTATCCAGGTGGCGTCGATTTGGGTTTCTTCGAGATTGTCTCTTAAATACTGACCGGCTCTGTCTGCAGCACTCAAAGTACCTCGAAAACCTTGGTATTGATCCTGTATCTGCCAACCTGTTCCAATCATTGATACAGGCAGGAGAAGAAGATAAGTCCAAGATGCATACTTTGGGAAAGCAGCCAATACAACCAGCGCAGAAAATCCAACAATGGCTACGGCATTGAAAACATCTGAATTCACCACGAGTCCAGCGAGTGTTGGGGCATCTGCAATCTGAATTGTCAAAGAACCAAAAAACCCGGTAAATGCTGGTGTTAATAGAGCGGCAAGAAGGCCTGACAGGATCCAGCGTAGCCAAACGTTGACACGTTCCCCTACTCCAGCGTTCAAGACTGATAAACCCGCAAGCGGGACAATTGCAAACAAAAACTCGTAGTATCGAAGCAGGACTCGAGAAGTATGATCATCCCCAGATCCAGTGACCCATCCGGTAAAAATGACAATCTCAATCATCAAGCTGAATAGCCAGATAAATGAAAAGAGCGCAAAGGCATTTACCGAAGAAAGTTTTTTGTGTTTAATGATCTCAACTACAGCTATTGCAACAGCGACCACCGAGATTGCCATCAACGCGCTAATTACTAGCAAATGCACATTAGCTTGTATCCAGAACAATGACAAAACTCCTGCCATTGGAGACTTTCCTGCTACCTCAGTGGCATCGGAAGCTAATGGTCCAGAGACTACTTGCTCTAAGGTGTCCGCGCCGAGGTACTGACCGAAGAATCCAAGTGCTTTGGACCCGGCCACGAGCACGCCAACGACAATCCTTGAAATGGCGGCCCCGGCTAGCAGCCCGCAGACAGAAAACGAAGTCCTCTTTAGTCCAATTTCTCTATTCCCAAGCCCAACCACCAACAAAGTAATTCCAACCGCTATAGCGGAAAGCCAGGCGTGCGGTTTTACAAGCGAGGTAAGGCCAATTGTTGCTCCCACGATAGCCCAGTTCTGCCATGAAAATTCTTTTATGGCATGTAACACTGAAACCAGCAGCAAGCCAATAAAGAACATATACATTGACTCTGGGAGGAACATTGATGTGTACACACTGAGCGGGGATAGCCCGACCGCAATCATAAATCCATACGCTGCCCAAAAGGGAATAAACCTAAACGCAACAATATAAATTATGAACACAAAACCCAAGAAGAAGAACAGGTTAAAGATTTTTCCGCATGTGTAAAATACCTCGCCACACAAGTTAGTGCCTTGATAAACAAAGTTAAACAAGTAGTTTGAGAAATCACCTGCTGGGGATGGATCCCAGGGCGCCGCTTTTCTAGAGTTTATCGAATACAGATATTCGTCACCAAGAATTGCAGGATTAACCATCCATACTCTGGAGTACACCCACGCACCAATTGGGACGAGGGTTACCAATGCCAGCAGATTTGTTTTCGAACTTAGGAAAGCCTTTGCTTTTGTTAGCAATTTCAATTATTCACCTTCTCTGCCTCGGAATGCGAGGCTCCGATTGCACGTCATAGGAGAGAAAAGAAAGTAGCAGTTGGACCCCAAGAATTAGCATCACGGCGCTTCCCGTCACCTGTCCAGCCGTTGTAGGCAAACCAGCTGCTGACGCAACTAGATACGAGTTTAGGCCAAACCAAGTTCCAAAAATTACTAAAAAAGCACCTACCGGAAGTTCAAAACTTCCGACTGACCACTCTCTGAGGTAGTAACGGTAAAATATTCTCTTGCATAGATTTACGCTATGTCTCCAAGGAAATTCAAATAGCACTTTGGAAATTTTTAGGTTACTCTTCTCGGCTCCATACACAGCCACCATCGGAACATCGGCAACCACGCAGTTAGCTATGCTGAGCCTGAACAGCATGTCCGACTCAAAAAAATAACTTTTTCTCACCTTATCGAGGTTTATTGACTCAAGTGCTTTTCTATGAATGGCTGTAAAGCCGTTGGTTGGATCTGTGACAGTCCAATAGCCAGAAGAAACCTTCGACCAAATCGACAAAACCGCATTTCCAAAAATTCTAAGTTTTGGCATCCCGAAAAGGTTCTCTAGGCTGTCGAAACGATTGCCTTTTGAGTAGTCTGCATTACCTTCTATCACTGGTCTGACAAGTGTAGGAATAAGAGCTGGGTTCATCTGGCCATCGCCATCGAGCTTGACAATCACCTCAACCCCTGAGGCTAGAGCTGCTTTGTATCCTGTAACTACCGCACCACCTACTCCCTGATTTGAAGCATGAAAAAGAACTTCTACTCTTTTGTCTTTGACCTGAGACTTTACAAAGTCGCCTGTTCTTTCAGGGCACGCATCATCAATCAGATAGATGCGAGAAACTTCTTTGCCTATTCCCTTCAATACTCCCTGAATGTGGGACTTGACACGGTAACACGGGATCACCACGGCTATCGATGGGGCTTTGGTGCTTCTCTTCTCAGGGGAATTGGCGGGCAAATCAACTCCAAGTCTTTCTTCTTATCCATTTATTCAGTACTCAAGTTGCTCTCAGCTTTATATCTTAATCTACTTATTCAGGTTGTCCCAGTTTCTATGGAGCCTGGCCGTCGAAAAGACAAAATTCAGAACGCGATTAGAGAAATCAGCGACTTCGTAACCCTGGGGCATAGTTGCCATGTGATTCTGCTGCTTAACAAGCTCTACGGACTGGACCAAATTGGTGGGATTTAGACCAGTCAAGATTATCGATCCGGTCTCCAAAGATTCAGGTCTCTCAATAGAGTCACGAATCGAAACTGCTGGGAAACCCATGATTGCTGACTCTTCGCTGATGGTTCCAGAATCAGAAACTACACAAAAAGCATTCATCTGCAGTTTGTTGTAGTCCAAATAGCCAAAAGGCTCGTGAAAATTGATTGCGCTTAAGTCACTCTGAGGCAAATTTGCAAGCCTCGCTCGTGTTCGAGGGTGAGTCGAAACAAGTATTGGCATGGAAAAATCATCACGCAGTGCTCTAAGGCAGTCCAGCACCAACGACAATCTAGATGGCAGATCCACGTTCTCTTGCCTGTGAACGCTTACCAGAATGTAGGAGTCTTTCTTGAGCTTCAGCTCCGATAGCACCTTGGAAGATTCGATCTTGTGCTCATAGTGCGAAAAGATTTCTGCAATCGGAGATCCGGTTTTTTGAATCTTTCTTGGGTGAATTCCTTCGCTTAGCAAATTACGCATTGAGTAGTCGTTGTAGGGGAGGTTGAAGCTGGCAACGTGATCGACCATTTTGCGATTCAGCTCTTCTGGAACATTTTTATCAAACGATCGATTACCGGCTTCCATGTGATAAACGGGGATGTGCATTCTCTCGGCCACTACCGCTGCAATAGCTGAATTGGTATCGCCAAGAATCATCACGGCATCTGGTTTTTCCTTAACAAAGACTTCTTCAGCCTTGCGAAGCGTTTCTCCCATAACCGATCCCATGGAACTGGTGTCAACATCCAGGTAGTAGTCAGGTTGCCTAAGTCCGAGATCGTCAAAGAAAACCTTGTTGAGCATTGGGTCGCTGTTTTGGCCTGTGTGGACAAAAACATGGTCGGTGTGGGCATCAAGTTTTGGAATCAACATGGAAAGTCTGATGATTTCGGGTCTGGTGCCGACAATTGTGACAACTTTGAGCTTTTTCAATTGCCCAGCTCCTGCCTGACCTCAGGGATAGTTAGCAGCAGCTTCTTAACGCCTTCGACGTCAAGCCTTTCGGTGTTGTGTGAGGTGTAAGCCTCGAGTGATTCTTTTCTTGGCTGCCCTTCCTCAAAGAAGAGCGAGTAGTTAAGGTCTCGGGCATCGAGAGGAACCCTGAAGTATCCGCCTAGTTCCTCTGAATGAGCCCTCTCCTCTGTGCTGAGAAGAGACTCATAGAGCTTCTCACCGTGGCGGAAACCAATCACCTTAACCTGATCCTGGTTACCACCAAAAAGTTCGATTAGAGCTTTTGCC
>Ga0169931_10003793_pt1 | contig 23823 bp, 18 predicted proteins | sample Kivu_15m_20L_FD_129675 | JGI IMG/M metagenome (GOLD analysis project Ga0169931, IMG submission 129675) | Freshwater microbial communities from Lake Kivu, Western Province, Rwanda to study Microbial Dark Matter (Phase II) - Kivu_15m_20L... | ecosystem: Environmental > Aquatic > Freshwater > Lake...
CCTGCGCTACTATGCCGGTTACGCCGACAAGATTCACGGCCAGACGATCCCCATCCGCGGCAACTACTTCTGCTACACCAAGCGCGAACCGGTGGGCGTGGTCGGACAGATCATTCCCTGGAACTTCCCCATGCTGATGACGGCTTGGAAATGGGGGCCCGCTCTGGCCGCGGGCTGCACGATCGTGATGAAGCCAGCCGAGCAAACGCCGCTGACTTGCTTGCGGATGGCGCGGCTCGCGCAGAAGGCCGGAATTCCGGACGGCGTGATCAACGTCGTGCCGGGCTACGGTCCCACGGCCGGCGCCGCAATCGTCAAACATCCGGGCGTGGACAAGGTGGCCTTCACCGGCGAGCACCGCACGGCGCAGATCATCATGAAAGACGCCAGCCAGACGCTAAAGCGATTGACCTTCGAGCTGGGTGGCAAGAGCCCGAACATTATCTTCGCCGACTCGGATCTCGATGCGGCCGCGGCAGGTACGCACACCGGCCTGTACCTGAACCAGGGGCAATGCTGCTGCGCTGGCAGCCGCGTGTTTGTCGAAGAGAAGGTTCACGACAAGCTGGTCGACAAGCTGGCCGCCATGAACAAGAGCCGCAAGGTCGGCAATCCGCTCGATCCGGCGACCGAGCAGGGCGCGCAGGTCGACCAGGCTCAGTTCGACAAGATCATGCACTACGTCGACCTGGGCAAGAAGGAAGGGGCCAAGTGCGTTACCGGCGGCAAACGCGTTGGCGACAAGGGCTACTTCATCGAGCCGACGCTGTTCGAGGGCGTGACCGACGACATGTCGATCGCCAAGGATGAGATCTTCGGTCCGGTCCTTTCGGTGCTGAAGTTCAAGGACATCGACGAGGTGATCGAGCGCGGCAACAACACGTTCTATGGACTGGCCGCTGCTGTCTGGACGCGCGACATCGGCAAGGCTCACCGCGTAGCCAACTCCTTGCGAGCTGGGACCGTGTGGGTCAATTGCTACGACGTCTTCGACACTGCCGCTCCGTTCGGCGGATTCAAGATGTCAGGCCTCGGCCGCGAACTCGGAGAGAAGGGCCTGGAAGCCTACACCGAGAACAAGACCGTGACGGTCAGCCTGGACTAACCCAGGTCAAACGGATCACGGCCAGCTAACGTCAGCCGCGCTGTCGAGTCACGAGCGACTTGGCAGCGCGGCTGCTCTGTTTCGCTGCTGGAATCGAGGTTTGACAGACGGCGCATCCGAGCCGTAAAATGCCCCCTCTGAATGGCACGTGACGGCGCGGGTAACTTGAATGGCCAAAGCGACTTACAAGGATGCTGGCGTAGACCTCGAGGTCTATCGCCAGTCGATGGCCCGGCTTCCTCGCCTGCTGCATCGGACCTATAGTCCCCGGGTGATCCCCAACGACGGTGGCTTTGCGGGTCTGTATCAGCTCGACTTTGCCAGCGCGCTGTTCGCTCGACGGTATGAGGACCCCGTTCTGGTCTCCTGTACGGACGGTGTGGGCACCAAGCTCAAGGTGGCCCAATTCGTCGGCTCGCACCGCACCGTGGGGATCGATCTGGTGGCGATGAGCGTCAACGACGCACTCTGCACCGGGGCCGAGCCATTATTTTTCCTCGACTACGTGGCCATGTCGCATGACGACTCGGAGCTGCTGGAGCAGATCGTCGAGGGTATTTCCGACGGGTGCGTCGAAGCCGATTGCGCGCTCCTCGGCGGCGAGACTGCGATCATGTCCGACCTCTATGCTCGCGGCGACTACGATCTGGCAGGCTTTTGCGTTGCGGTGGCCGAGCGAAAGAAACTCGTCGACGGCAAGTCGATCTCGCCGGGCGACGTCGTGATTGGCGTGGCCTCGAGCGGCTTGCATTCGAACGGATATAGCCTGGCGCGGAAGATCGCCTTCGAAATTGCGGGGCACAAGCCGGCCGACTTTGTTGAAGAACTCGGCGCCACCGTGGGGCAGACGCTGCTCGAACCCACGCGGATTTATGTTCGCTGCGTCCGCCAGGTGCTCAACTACTACAAGGTCAAGAAGGTCGTGCATGGCATCGCCCACATCACCGGCGGTGGATTGTGCGAGAATCTGGAACGAATTGTGCCCCCAGGAGTCCGGATCGAGATCGATCGTGGCAGTTGGACGGTTCCGCCGGTGTTTGGCTGGCTTCAACGCCACGGCGAGGTTGACACCGACGAAATGGATCGCGTGTTCAATATGGGGATTGGGCTCGTTCTTGTTGTTAGTCCGCACTACGCCGATAGCATTCGGCATCAACTCACCGATTGCGGGCTTGAAAGCTGGATACTTGGTCGCGCCACGGCCGGCGAGCGCGGCGTCGTCTGGGCATGATCAGCCTGCATCCGTGGTCGCGGAGTCGGTTCGGTCCGTGCACCGTTCGCAACGAGCAGGTTTGCAACCCGTTGTGTCGCTGTCTTCTCTGGTGAACTGCAATGTGGACCGTTGAACTCGTTGTGATGTCCGTGATGATTGCTTTGAACGGCGTCTTCGCGGCGTACGAAATTTCCCTGGCCTCGGTGGGGCTGGCACGGCTGGATACGCTCGCCCACGAGAACCGTCACGGCGCCGCTTCCGCCATGCGGATGAAAACCAGCATGGAAGGCAGCCTGGCGGTCGTCCAGCTGGGGATCACGCTCGTTGGAGCGATCGCCGCGGCCACGGGTGGCGCCGGCGCGGAAGAGTCGATTGAGCCCTGGTTTCTCCAGCAGGGCTTTTCGTCCGGGCCGGCTCAGTTTCTGGCAATCGGGGTGATCGTCCTGCCATTGACCGTGGTGACAATCATTTTCGGTGAACTGGTACCGAAAGTATTCGCGCTTGAGAATCGCGAATGGGTGGTACTGCGATTGTCACCGTTGATGGAGTGGTTCAGTTTTGCCGTGTGGCCGGCGGTGTGGTTTCTTGAGACGACGGTATCGCTGTTTGTCGGACTTCTGACCAGACGCTGGAATCGGAGTGAGGCCTCTGCGAATGCCACGGAACTTCAGGAGCTGCGGGCCATCGCCGCCCTCGCCCGCACCTCGCGACTGATCGGCCGCCGTGAAGAGGGAATCATCGTCAGCGCCGCACGGCTCTCCAGCACCACAATCGAATCGGTCATGCTGCCGATCGAACATGTTCGCTATCTGTACATCGGCGACTCGCTCAACGAGGCGCTCGTGGCCGCCCACCTGGACATGCACACGCGTTATCCCGTGGCCGAAAGCCGGGACAATCCGGAGTCATTTGTCGGCTATGTGAACTTCAAAGATATCGTGGCCACGCTCCGGATCGCCCCGCACGAGCCTTCCTTGCGCGGCATTCTGCGACCGCTGGTGCACTTCAAGTCGACCGCCACGGTTGCCGAATGTCTGGAACGGTTGATCCATGAGCACAATCACATCGCGGTGGTCCGCGATGCGGAAGGCAGAGTCGTGGGCATCGTAACGCTGGAAGATATCCTGGAGGAACTCGTCGGCGAGATTCACGATGAGTATGACCGGCTGCCCGCGCACGTCGTGCCCACCTGGCACGGCTGGATTGTCGGTGGCAGCTTGCCGCTTGGTAAGCTTGCGGAAGTCATGGGCAGCCCCCTGGAAATGGAGGCAGGGATGTTGCCCACAGATACGCTGAATGCCTGGATCGCGCGAAGGCTGGGGCGGCCGGCCCGCTCGGGCGATCTGGTGCGCGCCAATGGTTGGCAATTCGTCGTGAGGAAAGTGCGTCGCCAGGCAGTGGTCGAAGCCTTCGTGACGCGAGCCAGCTAACGGCCGGCGACAAGCGGCACGCCGGCCAGCGAATGGAACGGCATTCCAGCGCTTTCGTTGGTCTTCCGCCACCAGCGGCGAACATACCAGGGGCGAACGTCACGTATCGGTTTCGCCAGCACGCGCTCCAGCCAGCGATTCTCCAAACGGCTGCTTTCATCGAACGCGGCCTGCGAGTCCGGTGGCGACGCCAACCAGGCGGCTTCGATCGTGTCCCGCTCGGGAGTGAACAGCGGAAACGTTTGCCCGGGATTACGCAGCGCCGCGCGATGCAGTCGTTCGTGCCGCCACCAGAGCGACAAGTCGGCTCGCTCGCCTGGTGCTGGTCCCAGTTCCAGCGGTTCGCCGACCGAAACCGGCTTGAACAGCCCAGTGCAGGGTGCAGCCGTGGCGGTTACCCAGTGCTCGTGTTTGTCCGGCCGCAAGCGGGCAACCCAGGACGCGGTCGTCTGAGATCCGGCGACAAGCCCGGCAGCATGCACGCAAGGAGCCCCCAGTCCGCCATTGAGCCAGGAGTATCCGGGCAGCGAGTCCGAGGTCCCATGATCGCGCAGGATGCGCATCAGATCGGCGGGACTCGTTGCACCACTCCCGGCCAGTGAAGAGGTGCGCCCTTGTCTGGCATCGCAGGCAGCCACACGCGACTTCAGCGGATCGCGATGGCGCTGGGCGAATCCGGGAATCGTCAAACCGTTCGAGATACTGCGCGCACCGTGAATCTCTTCGACGGCTGTGTGCCGGCCGGCCGTTTCCAGGACGAAAGCCCGCCCTGGATCGGCCACGATGAAGCTGTTGTGATAGGTAAATCCCGGGCGCTCGGCGCTGCACGAACCGCCTTGGCCGTGCACGTTGAGCAGCGAGAGAATCACTTCGACGGCGGCCTCGGCGGTTTCGGCGCGTTCAAGCGCGAGCCGCAAAAGATCCATGCCGAGTAGTCCGGATTTGGCATAGGGCTCGTGCGTAAACACGGCCTCGTTGCCAATCGTCACGCCATGTTCGTTGGCGCCCATCTCCGCGCCCCACATCCAGTGCGGGCGGCTAAGCAGCACGGCGTGCGTCTCGCGCACTTGCGGAATCTCGATCCAGGTGCAGCGCACCGTGGCGCCGGCGGGATGGTCGCGTCGCGGCTGCCAGTCCAGCAATTGCGGCTCGTTGGCGTCGCGATCCGAGTTCTTGGCGAACAGCACGCCTTCGGAATCGACGATGGCGAGCGTGTCGCACATGGGACGCGAACCTGGGCGAAGATTAAGTCCGCAACTAGTCGGCAGCCACGCGTGCAGCGGTGAGCTGGGTGCCAGATTTGGACGGGCCGGCTTGTTCGATCGCTTCGAGTAGCTGCTGCTTGGTGATCACATCCCGCAGTACGATCGGCTGATCGGGTCGGTCGGCCGGGAAAATCGCCAGCAGCGGGATTGATCGGCTCTGAAGCGATTCGAGCGTTGACTTGATCTCGGGGGATTCCTTTGTGTAATCCGCCAAGAGCGGCACGATGTTCTTCGCTTGCAAGGCATCACGAATCTCCTCGGTCTCGATCACGAACTTCAGGTTCGCTTTGCAGGTCAGGCACCAGTCAGCGGTGAAATCCACCAACACGGTGTTTCCGGAAGTCTTCAGCCGAGCGAGCTCGCTAGGAGTGAATGGCTGCCAGGGAATGATCGATATCTGCGGTACAAGATAGGTGAATGCCAGTAGGGTCACGATTCCGCCCACAAGCACACCCTGTCCCCAAGCCAGCAATTTTCGGCCCAGGCCCTCGGTTAGCGGAGTACGCCCAATCCACCAGCAGGCGAGCCAGATACCGACCATCATGGCAAAGGTCGGTACCAGGTAATCACGATCCATGAAGCTGAACAAAAACACAATTGTGCCCAGCAGTACGAAGCCCATCAGTTGCTTGAATGTATCCATCCATGCGCCAGGCTTCGGCAGGAAGCGGATTAGCGTCGGGAAGGCGCCAATCAGCAAGTATGGAGCGGACATTCCCAGTGCGATGCACGCGAACAGCAGATAGGTGACCGATACGGGCTGGCCAAGTGTGAATCCGAACACAGGGCCCAGTGCCGGACCGCTACAGGGTGTGGCCAGGATCGTGGCCAGCACGCCCTTGGCATAGGCGCCGGACACGCCTTCTTTGGTCGCCAGGTCGTTGGCTTTGCCGGATCCTACGAAGCCCGGAATGGGAATCTCCCAGACACCCAGGAAGCTAAGTGCGAACGAGAACACCAGTCCTACCATCACCACGTTGAACCAGGTGCTGCTGAACTGCTCGCCCCAGCCGAGGTTCGAGCTGCCGAGCCCCAGCGACGCGGCGGAAGCCAACGTTGCCAGTACCATGAACACGGTCAGCGTGCCCAGGGCGTACCACACATTAAGCTTGAACACCGTACCTCGGCTGCGACCTGCTTGCTCGGCGAATGAGAGCAGCTTGAGCCCGATGACCGGCAGCACACAGGGCATAAAATTCAGAATGAAACCGCCCAGTAGCGCGGCGAGCATGATCACCGGCAGCGACATCGCAGTGCTACCGGCCCCTTCGATCGTCACCAGTCCGGGCTGCGCGTCAATCGCAGGCGGTTGATTCGCCGCCAATTGTGCAGCTTCACCGTATTTCGCATCGCTGAAAGCAACTGCCGAGGCGCCAGGCTGCGCCGCTGCGCCGACCTCGATCGTCCCGCTAAACCGCGCGGCCTTCGGCATATCGCAACTGGCGTCCTTGAAGCACGTCTGCAGGCCGATGATGCCTTCAATCGGAAACTGCCCCGGCGGGGCGTCGCTCGGAATGACAATCGGAGTGGTCCACTTCACTTGCCCTTCGTAGAAGGGGAGCATCGCCAGCTCACCGGGCTTGGCGGCATGCGGGGTGATGAGTTTGCCGTCAGCGGTCGTTGTCTTGCGATTGAAGCCCGACGTGTTGCTCAGAGCGATCAGCGTGGGCTTATTGCCGAGGGCCTTGGGATCGATTTCCGCACGCTCGTAGATGTGCCACCCGGGCGGCATCTCGGCGGTGATGATCAGATTCACCGCTGAGCCTGGCGTCGCGACGCGCGGTTCGATGTAACCGCGCAAGGTCGCATGCGTGCCAGGCACGGCAAACTCGACCGCTGCGGTCGCCGCGGTGCTGGCCTGCTGTTTCAGCTCGGCCTCGAAAGCCAGATCCTCAGGCGGCAGGCAGGTTCCGACCTTGCAGACCTGTGCACGAACGGAGCCCCTGATCCGCAGTTGGCCAAGGTCCGCTCCCGGTCGGAATTCGACGGGTACTTGCCAGGTCACTTCGCCGGCAAACTCCTCCAGAACGTACTCTCCATCCTTCACGACTTTGGGCGGCAGCGTCGGGCGGAAGTCGCCAACCACTCGGAAATCGTTGGACGGCTCGACCGTGATTTTGGTGGGCGTCGCGCCCAGGGGCTTTTGCGTCGTTGAGTAGGTATACCACGGCGATTCGATGCTGGCTGTGATCGAAAGCAGCCCCGGCTGGGCTCCGCTCGGAGCTGTGAAGTGCGCGAATACCGAAATGACTTGCTGGCTGCCGTCCGCGCTCACGCCGCCCTCGGGCACGGTGAGTCCACCCAGCGGACCGCCGTTGAGGATATCGTCGAGCTGAGCGCAAGCCGCCGGGGCAATTGCCGCGACCAGAACGACCGCGATCAGGGCTCGAGAAAGTTGCCGCGCACGAGCGTCGAGCATGCTGCTTATATCCTTATAGCCAAAGCATTAAGGTCACTGTGACCGCTTAATTTTAGCGGTCTGCGCGGTCGCGGGTCAACGCCGCCAGCCTGGGCAAGTGTACGGAGTGGGCGGCTCCTGGGTTCATACTAAGCCTTCTCTATGCAAGCGTTTGCGACAAGTGCTCGAGCCGCAGCAGGAACTCGTCCAAACGCCCAGCGACTACGGCTTCATCGGGGAATTGACGCCCTTCGAGGTAGATCCACTCCAGCCATTGCAGCCCGCCCATGAGCACTGTGCTGCGGTCGAATGCCAGCACCAGGTTGTGTTCGTTGCGCGAAAGCCGTCGCACGGATTGATATGCGGCCAGACCCGCCTGCCAGTCGGACACGTCGTCCTGAGCCAGGCTTCCCAGCAGGCGAGCGACGTCGGTTGCCACGTTGTCTGGCCGAAGCGCGCCAAAATCGACGATGCCAGTTACTTCGTCCGCTTCAAACAGGATGTGCGCGTGCCACACATCGCGGATACAAGGCTGCACGGAGACGTCCAGCCCGCTGGCCGATTTCAGGGCGTGCAGCACGCTGGGGCCGTGCCGCATGACCGTATCGATCAGCCGCCGCCCGCGCTGGGCAATCGCGGGATGTCCGCCCGTCCCCATCGCCTTGCGGAGTTCGACCAGCCGCCCGCCCAGCAGGCCTTGCAGCTTGAGCGCCCGATCCGCAATACCCGGCGAGCCGATGGGGCCGGTTTCCGGCAGCGGGAAGGTTCGGGCGGCCTCATGAAATGCGGCCAGTGCGATCATGGCGTTATGAAGTCTGGGTTTCGTCGGATGGGCCCGATAGTCGGCCTCCCCAGGCAGCCAGGGAGTGAGTTCCCAGAGATGTCCCGCGTGCCAGATGAACCCGTGCTTATGGTGCGTTTCGATGGGGACCGGAATCCGGTCGAACCCTTCCTGGTTGACGTGCCAGAGGACGGCTTGCAGGAATTCCAGCCGCTCTGTGCTGGGAAACTTGGGTGGCCACCGCCGCAGGCAGAGCGGCCCCCTGGGGGCCGAGATCCGCCACAGCGTCGCACCGCTGAAGCTCATGGGCGCGTGGAACGGGTCGACCGACAGCGGCCGGCAATCCTCCGGGTAGAGCTGCAGAATTCGCTGAATATCGCGATCGATGCCCATCGCCCCATCTCGCACGAGCGGCCCGGAATTACATGCCAGGGGTTTAATCGTCAGGTATACTAAAGATCGCACCTTCGGCATGATCCGCTGCGTAAATCTTTCCGGCGACCGATCCCTCCCGCAGATTTCCCCGTATTACAAGTGCCGCAACCGGGAGCCTGTCGGTAACTGGCTAGGTTAGGCTATATTTGGCGCGGATGCGGATTGCGCGCTGTGGGCATACGGGCCTTTACATGGATCGGCGGACGCCGGTCTCCCCCCACCATTTCTCCCCGCGATAGCGAGATAGCAACGATGGTCAGGCACCTCGTCGGATTCTTTGGTTTCATGATGGCCGTTGCGTTCATCGCTCCGGTAACGCTCGCGCAGGAGATCACGGCCGGCGAGAATCCGCCCGCCGAGAACGCGGCTGGTGAAGCTGCGAAAGAGGATCCCAAGGGCGAGAGCAAGCCAGCCGCTGCCGCGGAACAACCGAAACCGAAGTACCCGCCGTATGCCGAGGTGATCAAAGATCACGAGACGATCGACGGCCTCATTAAGCTGCACCGCAAGGGAAATCGCCTGTTGGGTGAGCTTGGCGGCCGGCACATGAACAAGGACTTCATCGTGCTCATCTCGATCGCCAAAGGCATTGGCCGCGGCTCGATCCTGGGGGGGATGAGCTGGGGTTTCGGCGATGATTGGATCTGGCAATTCCGCAAGGTTGATGATCGTATTCTACTGGTGCGGCGCAACGTGCGGTTCACCGCGGACAAGGGCGACCCGCAGTCGCGCGCTGTGAACCTCGCCTACACGGACAGCGTGCTGTTCAGCCTGCCAATCGTCACCACGTCGCCGGACGGCTCGAACGTCGTTGACTTCACGCCGGTATTCATGAGCGACTTGCCGCAGATTTCCTCCGTGCTGCCGGGCTTCATGTTCTCGGACACCAAGAGCACCTGGGCCGAAGGGTTCCCCAAAGGAAAGAATCGGGGTCTGACCGATAACATCGAACTGGAAGTCGCCGCGACGTACGCCTCGAGCGGTCGCGATGAGATCGACTCCGTCGCCGACAGCCGCGGCGCCAGCATTCACGTCCACTACTCGATCAGCCTGCTGCCGGAGAACGGCTATCAGCCGCGGATGGCGGATGACCGCGTGGGCTACTTCCTTACCGCGCTAAAGGACTGGTCGAAGAAGGGCGACGACGACCGATTCGTCCGCTACATCAATCGCTGGGATCTCCAGAAGGCCGAGCCTTCGGCCGAGATTTCGCCTCCCAAGAAGCCGATCATTTTCTACCTGGAAAAGACCATTCCTTATGCCTATCGCGCTCCGATTCGCGACGGCATCGCCGAGTGGAACAAGGCCTTTGAGAAGGCCGGCTTCGCCAACGCGATCGAAGTCCGCCAGCAGCGCGACAGCGACGACTGGGATCCGGAAGACATCAACTACAACACCTTCCGCTGGATCACAGCCGGCGCCGGATTCGCCATGGGCCCTTCGCGCGTTAACCCGCGCACGGGTCAGATCCTCGACGCCGACGTAATCTTCGACGCGGACTTCCTACAGTTCTGGAAGCAGGAGTATGAGAACTTCACGCCCGAGGCAGTGGCCCGGATGACGAACGGGGCGCTGGATCTCCGCAGTTATGAGGAGCAGATCAAGTCACAGCCGCACATGCACGGCGCAAGCATCTGCGAGTTTCACCATGGTTTGGCTCGAGAACTGGCCTTCGGCTCGCACGTGATGGCCACCCGGACCACGAATCCGGCCGACCGCGAGAAGCTTGTCTTGCAGGGACTCAAGGAAGTGACCATGCACGAGATCGGTCATACGCTGGGTCTGCGGCACAACTTCAAGGCCAGCACGATGCTCACGCTCGAGGAAATGAACAATCCCGCCAAGACCGCGGACACGGGACTGACCTCGTCGGTGATGGACTATGCTCCGGCCAACATCATGCCCCAAGGCGTGCAGCAAGGCGACTACTTTTCGACCACCATCGGACCCTACGACATCTGGGCCATCGAGTACGGCTATAAGCCGCTGTCTGGCGGGACCGACGGCGAAGTTGCTGAACTGAAGAAGATTGCTGCCCGCGGCAGCGAGCCGCAGCTCGCATATGCGACCGACGAAGATACCCGCGGCATCGATCCTGACCCGCTTTCGAACCGTTATGACATGGGCAAAGATCCGCTGGCGTACGCCAAGATGCGCGCTCAGTTGATTGGCGAGCTGTGGCCAACGGTGCTCAAGGAAGCCACGAAGGACGGCGAAGGCTATCAGAAGGCACGCCAGGTGTTCGGTGTGCTGCTGTCGAATCATGGTCGCGCGATGCACTTTGCTTCGCGACTAGTGGGCGGCGTTTACGTTAGCCGCGCCCATCGCGGCGACCCCAACTCTGCTCCACCGTTCACGGTCGTCGAACCGGCCAAGCAACGTGAAGCGCTCGTGCTGGTGGGCGAACAGGTGTTCAGCGACAAGCCGTTCCAGTTTCCGCCTGAGCTCTACAGCCATCTGGCTTCCAGCCGCTGGTCGCATTGGGGATCGGACATGCCGCTGCGGACAGACTTCCCCGTGCACGATGTAATCGGCATGTGGCAGGCTCGCATTCTCAGCCAGCTCATGTCCCCGTTGACACTCGACCGCTTGCACGACACCGAACTGCAATTGCCCGCCGATCAAGACGCCCTGACGACGCCGGAATTGCTGGGCACGCTCACCAAGACGATCTTCTCCGAGATCGAGGGGATGCCCGAGGGTGAGTATACGAACCGCAAGCCGGCAATCAGCAGCCTGCGGAGGAACCTGCAGCGGACGTATCTCGAGCGGATGTCGTCGCTGGCCATGGGACATAGCGGGGCTCCGCAGGACTGTCAGACCGTGGCTTATGCCGAATTGGAAGCCCTGGAACTGCGGATCAACGAGCTGCTCAAGAGCGACCGCAAGCTGGACGCCTATAGCAAGGCGCACTTGCAGGAATCTGCCAGCCGAATCCACCGTGTGCTCGACGCCCGGTTTAATTTGAATTGAATCGCTTACTTCGAATCTGCACTGCGGCTCCCGGCAATCTGGAAAGCCGCAGTGCCCGGGTTTGCCGATTGGGGCTTATCGCTATGGCGGGGCGCGGTATGCTTTACCGCTGCTGTTGGGACGCCCTTTGCGGGAGAACTCCGCCATGAAACTCGTTGTCGCTGTTATACAACCCACCAAGCTGCACGCCGTTCGCGAAGCGCTCGACAATATCGGCGTCACGCGGATGACCGTCTGCGATGCCCAGGGCTATGGCCGTCAGCGCGGTCAGACGGAGTTCTACCGCGGCAATGAGTATCGCACGAATTTGCTCCGCAAGGTCGCCCTTGAAATCACCGTCAACGATGATTTCCTGGAGCGCACCGTGGAGACCATCACCAGCATCGCCCGCACAGGGCCGGATGGCACGATCGGCGACGGCAAGATTTTTGTCTTGCCGACCGAGGAAGCCATCGACATCGCCGGTGGCCGGCGCGGGCCAGAAGCCGTCTAGCAATCTCGACGACCATTGCCCATCACAATCACAATCCATGGCCGTCCTGGCACTCGTTTCCGACCTGATGATGCAATCGCAAGTCGGCGGCGCTGCGCAGAGGGCGGGCGTGCAGTTGATTGTCGCCAATGGCGAAGCGCAGCTTTTGGCAAGGGCCGCTGACGGCGCCGTCGATCTGGTCGTGGTTGACCTGAGCCATCCGGGCATCGATCCGGTGCGGCTGATGCAGGGGCTCAAGCCGCTCTTGGCCGAATCCGCGCGAACGCTGGCCTTTGGCCCCCACGTGCACAAGCCGCTCTTGGAAGCCGCGGCTCTGGCCGGCTTTGACGCCGTGATGTCACGCGGCCAGTTCCATGCCAACATGGATCAGCTGTTGTCGCGCGCTTTTCACGATTAAGCCGTCGGCCGGGCAGGCTCTTCGGCCACTGCCGGCACTCCGTCCGCACCGGTCTTGAGTGTCGGTAGTCCACGCTTCTCGGCTTCGCCAGGCATATAAACCTCGTCGAGTGCCGTGGCATCGACGAGTCGCCGGAGCAAGAAGTAAATCACCGTGGTGGCTGTCCAGAAATAGCTGAACACGAAAGCATAAGCGAGCAACGTCAGGCCATTCGTCCAGAAGGCCATCGCCTGGGCCCCAATTGCTGCGAGGCCTTCCTGTCCGCCCACGGTGCGCGCGTCGTTGAGTCGGTCGGCGCCGCTGCCCCAACTCGCCGACCATAGGGCTAGCTCGTTAGTCCAGAGGGCGAAAAGCGTGACCAGGTACCAGCCGAGCACGCCGGCCAGGGCGGCCAGCACCGCATAGCCCAGGTACCTGAGCGGCCGCTGGTAAACGTAGGCATAAGCGTGGCTAAGGGCTCCGAACGAATCCGTTCCCTCGGCGCTGATCGCCGCCCACATGAGTGGAAAACCGAAGAACAGCCCGAGCAGCAGGAAAGCCATCAGGAAGCCGCCCAGCAGCGCCGCTCCCCAGACGATTCCCACCAGGGCGTCGGCCCAGTGCAAGTCGAGCCTGAGCAGCAGGCCCAGTCCGGCCAAGGGCAGCGCGATGAGTGCTGATCCCAGCAGCGGAAACAGCGGCGCCGCGACATAGGCCCCAGCCTTGCCGTGGACAAATCGGGCCAGCGCTCCGAGCGAGACATTTTCCTGCCGTGCAAAGGCGACTGCCGCTTGGCGCGAGATCGCGCCGCCGAAATAGGCCCAGATCAGCAGCGTCCATAGCCCGCACGTCAGCAGGTACATGAAGCCTGTAAACGTGGGCGCTTCCGCCACCTGGTACATCCGCTTCATCGGCATCGCCAGTTCGTTCCAGGCAGCCACCAGCGGGCTGTATGCGTACCAGACTTCGAGCGATGTCAAACGGTCCGTGGGCGGCATTTCGAACGGTCGATCCCACGGCCAGGTCGTGTAGTAGGACAGGTCTGTATTCACCACCGATTGGGCCGCGTCCGGATCGTGAAACAGCTCTCCGAGCACGCGCCAGCCCGCGACCATGCCTGCCACGCCAACTGCAGCCAACAGTAGCGCCTTGAAATTCAAGGCCATCCGAACCGCGGAAAGAATCCGCAGCGCGGGAAATACCTGGTGCCAGGCGATCGAGCGAATCGTGCCCCGTTCGTCAGCCATCGTTACGACTCCCGTTTGCTTCCTACCTGCCGACAGCCAAAGCGTCTGACAACTTCGCGGACTGCTCCACCAACGGAGTCTCCGCAAGGCCGGCAATTATACGGGTTACGTAGTCGAGCCAGAATAGGAAATCGGGGCAGGACGATTGGTCGCTGGGGACTGCCTGCGCGGGATCAAGCGTCCGGATCCTGGGGCATCTCGTCCTGTTCGCCGCTTTCGTCCTCGACCGGAATCGAGATCTCTTCATTCAACCAGCGGCGAAGATCAATCTGCCGGCAGCGATCGCTGCAGAAGGGCAGGGCTGTCGACCTCTGCGGGTCGAATTGCTGGGAGCAAGTTGGACAGCGGACGGTGGGCATCGCAATGCGGGGGCATGTCGGAAAGAACAAACGAATGGACAGATGCCAACCTGGCCCGCAGCCAGATCGGAGTTGTTTGAAATCGCCAGTTAACGAGTGACTAGTCGGAGCACTTGTTACAGCTCGACTTGTCCCCTGAGCAGGACGTATCGCTCTTGCTGGAAGATTCGGTCGACTTGCTCGAAGACTTATCGGCTGCGGCGTCTTTCTTGTACGAATCGCTACGGTAGTCCGTCGTGTAGAAGCCGGAACCCTTGAACATCAGGGCCGCTCCTGTGCCGAACAGCCGGCGGAGCTTCAGCTTCTTGCACTCGGGACACTTGCGTTCGGGCTCATCCTTCATGGATTGGAAGAGTTCGAACTTGTGGCCGCAAGCGTCACACTCGTAGTCATACGTGGGCATATACGAAACTCCGATACCTCGACTCGATTGCCAGCCGTGTCGGCTGGCATTCACTTCTTCACTAATCGGGAGACTTGGAAACGATCACTTGTGCGGGACGCACAACTCGGTCGTGCAGCACATATCCGTCCTGAGCGACCAGCGTCACCGTTCCAGGCTCATGTTCGGCCGAGGGCTGTTGCGAGATCGCTTCGTGGACTGCCGGGTCAAACGGCTGCCCCAGGGCGTCGATCTTCTTACAGTCATGCTTGGCCAGCACATTGGTCAGGTTGTGGGCAACGAGCTTGATCCCGTCCAGCAGCCCCGCAGCTTGCGATGACTTTTCACCCGCCTCGATGGCTCGTTGCATGTTGTCGAGCACCGGCAGCAAGTCGCGCAAGAGGGGCAGGGCAGCATACCGCCGTTCGTCTTCCAACTCGCGGCGGGCCCGTTTGCGATAGTTGTCGAGTTCCGCCTGCGCCCGCAGCGCGCGGTCTGCCGCATCGTCTAGATCGGCTCGCAGCTTTTCGAACTCCTGTTCGCTGGCCTGGAAAGCGGCGTCGGCGGCCTGCTCCGCAGCCGAGCGGCCGGCGTCCGATGGATTGGGTGGGTTTTGCGACATAATTGGTGTTCCTCAAACGGATCGCGGAGCGGCGACCGCGATGTTAGTTCGATGGCTATTCCTGCGCGAAGTATTCGCGAACCTTTTCAAAGAAACTCTTGCGGTGCGGGCTGACGTCAACCTTCTCCTGCTCCGCCAGTTGCCGGAGCAGCTCCTCTTGTTCGGCGCTCAGCGACTTCGGTACTTCGACATTGACCTGCACGAGCAAGTCGCCAACCGAGCGACCCCGCGGGCTGGGCATTCCCTGGCCGCGCACGCGAAACACTTCGCCGGTCTGCGTGCCGGGAGGCAGCTTGAGTTCGTGTGGTCCGGCAAGTGTGGGAACCTCGATCTTAGCTCCAAGCGCAGCCTGGGTGTACGTGATCGGCATCCGGACCACCAGATGCTCGCCCTCGCGATGGAACAGCGGATGCTCCTTCACGGTGATGAAACAGTAGCAGTCGCCTCGCGGCCCGCCGGCGGGACTCGGCTCGCCTTCACCCGCGATGCGGATCCGCATCTGATCGTCGATGCCGGCTGGAATCTGCACTTCGCGCTTGACCTTCTTCAGGACGAACGCGGCGCCCCGGCATTTGCCGCACGGCTCCTTTACGACCGAGCCGACGCCCTGACATGAGGGGCAAGTCGTCTGCACGCGGAAGATCCCGGTCGATTGCACCACCTGGCCGCGCCCCGCGCAATAGGTGCACGTGGTGCGGCTGGTGCCTTTCTTGGCGCCGGTTCCCGCACATTCCTCGCAGGCTTCGTGACGCTGGAATTCGATGGTCTTGGTCACGCCGCGCGCGGCTTCCATGAGGTCGAGCGTCAGATCGCAACGAACGTCGCTCCCCTTGCTGGCCCGGCGGCGACCGCCAAACAAATCGCCAAAGGCACTCTCGCCGAAGATGTCTCCGAATGCGGAGAAGATGTCGTTGACGTCCTGGAAGCCTTGTCGTCCGCCGTTGTTCACACCGGCATGGCCAAAGCGGTCGTAGCGCGCCCGCTTCTCTTCATCGCCAAGCACTTCGAAGGCTTCGGCCGCTTCCTTGAAGCGCGCGATCGCTTCCTCATCGCCAGGATTTTTGTCCGGGTGATACTTGATCGCCAGCTTGCGGTACGATTCGGCGATCGCCTTGGTCGTGCTGGTGCGCTCGACCTGCAGCACTTCGTAATAACAGCGTTTCCCGGCCATTTGCACCATGATCTTCGATTCGCGCCGTCGTAAGCGATGGTTCCGTTCAATTATAGGCAACCGACCCTGCGGCCGATGCGCCAGTTGTTTTCTTAGCGCCGCAAACGGGCCACCTCAGAATCACCGAGGTGGCCCGCCATGCGCTGGTCTTACCATCAATTGTACCTTGCTGGCCAAGCGAGTCGGCCTGCGAGGAATCTGCGGCCACGCGGCTTAGCGGACGCTGCCTTCGACGCGGCTCTTCGACTTGTCATCCTTGTCGAGCGTGGTCACCAGGGCCTCGGTCGTGAGCATCAGGCCGGCAATGCTGGCCGCGTTGCCCAGGGCACTGCGAACCACCTTCACCGGGTCGATGATGCCGGCCTTGAACATGTCGACATACTTGCCGGCGTTGGCATCGTAGCCCATGTTCGCAGCCTTCTGTTGGACTTCGTCCACGACCACCGAACCATCGATGCCGCAGTTGTCGGCAATCTGCTTCATCGGGGCCGAGAGCGAGTGGAGCACGATATCGAAACCGATCTTCTCGTCGCCCTTTGCCGAGGAGCGCGCCTTCTCGACGCTCTCGATCGTGCGAACCAGGGCCACGCCACCACCGGGCAGAATGCCTTCCTCGACCGCCGCACGCGTGGCGTGCAAGGCGTCTTCGACGCGGGCTTTCTTTTGCTTCATGTCGGCTTCACTGGCAGCGCCCACCGAGATGATCGCCACGCCGCCGGTGAGCTTCGCCAATCGCTCCTGAAACTTCTCTTTGTCGTATTCGCTCTCGGTGTTGTCGAGCTGATTGCGAATCTGTTGAATCCGCGACTTGATGTCGTCCGGCTTGCCGGCGCCCCGCACGATCGTCGTCGACTCCTTGTCGATCGTGATCTGCTTGGCCTTGCCCAGGTGTTCGAGGCCCAGGTTCTCAAGCTTCAGGCCCAGGTCTTCGCTGACCAGCGTGCCGCCGGTCAGGACGGCAATGTCGCCGAGCATTGCCTTGCGGCGATCACCAAACCCGGGCGCCTTGACGGCCGCGATGTTGAGCACCCCGCGGAGCTTGTTCACGACCAGCGCGGTGAGGGCCTCGCCGTCGACGTCCTCGGCAATAATCAGCAGTGGCTTGCCGCCCTGCGCCACCTTCTCAAGCAGCGGCACCAGCTCGCGCAGATTGCTGACCTTCTTCTCGTAGATCAGGATCAACGCGTCTTCGAGCAACACGTCCATTTCGGTCGGACGGTTGATGAAGTAGGGCGAGATGTAGCCCTTGTCGAACTGCATGCCCTCGACCAACTCCTTGGTGGTCTCGGTACCTTTGCCTTCTTCGACCGTGATCACGCCGTCCTTGCCGACCTTCTCCATCACGTCGGCCAGCAGGTTGCCGATTTCCATGTCATTGTTCGCGCTGATCGCGCCGATCTGGGCAATCTCTTCCTTGCTGGAGACGGGCTTGGCCATCGCCCGCAGTTTTTCCACCGCCGCGTCCACGGCCTTTTCAATGCCCCGACGGACCGCCATCGGATTGCTGCCGGCCGCAATGTTGCGGATGCCTTCCTTGAAGATGGCTCGGGCCAGCACCGTGGCCGTCGTCGTGCCGTCGCCGGCGATGTCCGAAGTCTTCGACGCGACCTCGTTCACGAGCTTGGCGCCCATGTTCTCGAAGCGATCTTCCAGTTCGATTTCCTTGCTCACGGTCACGCCGTCCTTGGTGACGGTCGGGCCGCCGAACGACTTGTCGATGATCACGTTGCGGCCCGTCGGACCCATCGTCACCGCGACGGCGTCGGCCAGTTTCTCAACGCCACGCAGCATTTTGGCGCGGGCGGAATCGTCAAACAGTAATTGCTTTGCCACGATGGCGTTCCTCGTTATGTGAATTGCGAGTTGTTCGGGAAGTCGTCAAACCGGGGGCCGACTACAGGACCTTCGCCAGGATGTCGCCTTCGCGGAGAATCTTGACGTCCTTGCCGGCCACCTCAATGTCGGTGCCCGAGTACTTGCCGTAGATCACCAGATCGCCGACCGCGACCGAGAGGGTGCCGCGACTGCCGTTGTCGAGCAGCTTGCCGGGGCCGACGGAAATGATCGTGCCGCGCTGCGGACGTTCCTTGGCGGTGTCGGGCAGCACGATGCCGCCGGCGGTGCGTTCTTCCGCTTCCTGAGGTTCAACAACGACGCGATCGTCCAGCGGACGGAGGTTGAGTTTTGCCATGATTGAAAGATTCCTTAGTTGGTCTATGTGTGATTTGAATTTGGTTGAAAGTGAGAAATTCAGGCGGAGCGGGCAGGCGGCTTACATCATGCCGCCCATGCCACCCATCCCTCCCATTCCCATGCCGCCCATTCCGCCCATGCCACCCATGCCGTGGTCATGGTGATCATGGTCGCCACCGGCGTCTTCCTCGCTCGGAAGTTCAGCGATCAGCGACTCGGTGGTGAGCAGCAGTGCGGCAACGCTAGCCCCGTTCTGCAGGGCTGTGCGAACCACTTTGGCTGGATCGATGACGCCGGCCGCCACCAGATCGGTGTAGGTGTCCTTGTCCGCGTCGTAGCCTTCGTTCTTGCCCTTGAGCTGACGGACGCGATTGACGACCACCGCGCCATCGAGGCCCGCATTCTGGGCGATGGCCCGCAGCGGATGATCAAGCACATTACGAATGATGTCGGCGCCGTGCTTTTCATCACCTTTGAGGTCGAGCTTTGAGAGAGCTGATTCGGCACGAATCAGAGCGACACCGCCGCCGGGAACGATGCCCTCTTGCAGTGCGGCTTGCGTGGCTGCCTTGGCGTCTTCGATCAGCGCCTTGCGCTCTTTCATTTCGGTTTCGGTCGCGGCTCCGACATTGATTTGAGCCACGCCGCCGGCCAGCTTGGCCAGACGCTCTTGCAACTTCTCGCGATCGTACTCGCTGTCGGTTCCCTCAATTTCGCGGCGAATCTGTTCGGCGCGACCTTCAATGGCGTCTTTCTTTCCGGCGCCTCCGACAAGCGTGGTGTTATCGGCCGAGATCGTGAGCTTCTTGGCCTTGCCCAGATCGGAGAGCTTCACGGCGTCGAGTTGAATACCGAGGTCCTTGAAAATCGCAGTGCCGCCGGTCAGCACGGCCAGGTCGCCGAGCATCGCCTTGCGACGATCGCCATAGCCGGGAGCCTTCACGGCACAAACCTGCAGGATGCCCCGCATCTTGTTGACGACGAGCGTTGCCAGAGCCTCACCTTCGACATCCTCGGCAATGATCAACAAGGGCTTGTTGGCCTTGCTGATGGCCTCGAGCAGCGGCACCAGACTCTTGGCGTTCGAAATCTTCTCCTCATACAGCAGGACGTACGCGCCCTCGAGTTCGACGGTTTGCGATTCCTGGTCCGTAACAAAGTGCGGCGAAAGGAAGCCGCGATCGAACTGCATGCCTTCGACCACTTCGACGAAGGTTTCCGACTGGCGGCCTTCTTCAATCGTGATCACGCCGTCCTTGCCAACCTTCAGAAAGGCGTCGGCCAGCACGCTGCCGATCGAGGGATCGTTGTTGCCGGCAATCGTGGCAACCTGCATGATCTCCTTCTTGCTCTTCTCGTCGATCGGCGTGGCCATCTTGGCGATGGCCTGGCTAATCGCTTCGGTCGCTTTGGTGATACCCCGCGAGAGCGCCATGGGATCAGCGCCGGCGGCGATCATCTTCAAGCCTTCGCGAAAGATCGCTTCGGCCAAGACCGTCGCGGTCGTGGTTCCGTCGCCAGCGACGTCGTTCGTTTTGCTGGCGGCTTCCTTGACCAATTGCGCACCGAGGTTTTCGTAAGGATCGTCGAGTTCGACGTTCTCGGCGACGGTCACCCCGTCCTTGGTCACTTTCGGCGAACCCCAGCCCTTGTCGAGCACGGCGTTGCGGCCGCGGGGGCCAAGCGTGCTGCGAACGGCTCGGGCCAACTTGCTGACCCCTGCGGCCAGGGCCTGGCGGGCCTCTTCGTCAAAGACCATTTGTTTTGCCACGCGGAACTCCTCCTAGATTTCAGGCTTCTGTCACGCCCGGATCGCTTTAGCGCATGCTCGCTTGATGGATCGTTTCGAGCGGCCGGGCTGGGTGATTTGATGCGGTTGCTCGCTTCGCCCTGTGGCCATAAATGGCAGGCGGAGCATCATGTGCTCGATAGGTAACGCAACGCTTGTGCCAGGAATCACGATGTCGACGTAAGTAGCCGTGGCAAATGGCGTTGCGGCATTAGCTGGCTCCCCGGGGCAGGGCCGCCCGAATGGGAGCTAAGTCTCGGCGGTGCCAAATTGGCAGAAGGGGCCCGCGGCTGGGAGCTACCCTGCCCGGCGATGGATCCACAGGTCCTGCGTCCCGCCGTAGATCGAGATCTGCCCCTGGCGTTCGGCCCCCAATTTCATCGCCACGCGGACCGAAGCCGCGTTCTCAGGATGGATCACACTGCAAAGCTGATCCACTCCCAAATTCGCAAAGCACCAGTCAATGGCCGCTCGGGCTACCTCGGTGGCAATTCCCTGGCCTTGACGGCGAGGATCGACCAGCCAGCCGACTTCAATGTGAGGTAGGTCTTCGCGAAAGGAACCCCCGCATTCGCCGACGAAGACGCCCGTCCTCTGATCCTCGACTGCCCAGGTCGAGTAGCCGCGTAGTTGCCGGTGCCCCAGAAAGCCTGCAATCGCCCGCCATGTGAGTCCCCGATCGAGTGGCATGCCTTCGGCGATGTAGCGCATCACTCCCGGGTCGGCGTAGAGCCGGGCCAGTTCGTCGAGATCGCGTTCGCGAAAGGGCCGCATTCGAAAACGGTGGGTCAGGATTTCGAAGTTTTCGCTCGGCTCAATCGGAATCGAGGGATGCGCGGGCATGGGAATGGTCCCCGGGCGAGCGTGCAACCAGACGTCCGCTTCCTTGCCGAGTACCGTTTGTCGCCCCGCGTGCCTTGCGCCGAGCTTTTCCGCCACGCGTGTCGAAGCGGTATTCCCTGGCAGGATCATGCTGCAGACTTCATCAACCGGCAGATTGGCAAAGCACCAATCGACCATCGCCCGGCCCGCTTCGGTGGCGAAGCCCTGTCCTTGACTGGCAGGATCGATCACCCAGCCAACTTCGAGCATTGGCCAGTCGATCGGAAACCAGGGGCCTGTGCGTCCGACAAATCGGCCGCTCGCGCGCTCTTCGAGCGCCATGAGCGAGTAGCCACGCAGCTGCTGGTGCCCGTTCACAAGCGCCAGCTGCTGCCAGGTTTGCACGCGATTGAGCGTCCGCCCCGCCCCCAGAAATTGCATCACCTGCGGGTTGGCGTTGAGCCGCGCCAGGTCGTCGAGATCGCTTTCCGCCAAAGGTCGCAATCGCAAGCGGGGCGTTTCAATCACCGGCATCGCGTGCATGATCCGCCTCGCCTGGTAGTTGGCCGTTAGGGAATGAACGATTCGTCGCCCTGCAGCGACAACGCGAACGCCGCCAGCAAGTCGGCGGCTCGGTCGATGTCGTCCAGTGAAATCATCTCGACGGGGCTGTGCATGTAGCGGTTCGGAATGCTGACCAGGCCGGTCGCCACTCCGCCACGACTGACCTGGATGGTGTTCGCGTCGTTCGGAGTGGCTCGGCCGCTAGCCGCCATCTGGACCGGCACCTCTCGCGATGCGGCCGTCTCTAAGAGACGCTCCACAACGCGCGGGTTCATGTTGGGGCCGCGGAAAACGACCGGTCCGCGACCCAGTGCCAGATCGCCCTCCGACTTCTTGTCGATCGTCGGGCAGTCCGTCGCGTGGGTCACGTCAATTGCGATCCCAACGTGTGGATTCACGCCATAGGTGCTGGTGATTGCGCCGCGCAGGCCGATTTCCTCCTGAACGGTGGAGACCGCGAAGAAGGCGCAGTTGAGCTTCTGCGGCGCTGTGCGGCGGAGGGCTTCAATGGCAACCCACAGGCCGGTCTTGTTATCCATGCCGGCGGCGCTGGCCAGGTTGTTTCGCATCTCGCGAAAGCCAAGTTCGAGCGTCACGGGATCGCCGACGCGCACCAGCCCCGACACTTCTTCCTTCGAGCGACAGCCGACGTCGAGCCACAGATCCTTCAGCTTGGGCGTCTGTTTGCGTTCTTCATCGCTGAGCAGGTGAATTGGCTTGCGCGCGATCACGCCTGAAATGGGACCGCCGCCGGCCCACACGGTAAGCCGTTGGCCGACCAGAACGATCGGATCCCAGCCACCAATCGGCTGCAAGTAGATAAAGCCCTGATCGTCGAGATACTGCACGACGAAACCAATTTGGTCGCAGTGGCCAGCCAGCATCACGCGCAGCGGAGCATCGGTGTTCCGGCTCACGATCAGGTTGCCGTGAACGTCGGTCGTGGTCTTGTCGGCAAACGGAGAGACATAGTCGCGCACGACCTGTTGAATCTGTTGCTCGTAGCCCGAGGGGCTCGGCGTTTCGAGCAGCCGGCGGAGAAAGTCCAAAGCATCTGGCGTCATGGGAGCGGGTTCTCGGCGCGCAAGAAGTGATCGCCGCGCATCCGTTGCGGCGCGATCTTTATCGCACGATTTGACGCCGGCGACAAGCACCGAGAGGTGGGGCGAGCGCGCCCAGGAGGTTGCTTGCACCCGCAGAAGCACCACCGGCCCCTGCGCCGCGATTCCAGCAAGTCAGGAATGCGGAGAGGGGCCGGAGGAGCGAGAGTTAATTCTCAAGAGTTACTTGGAAGCTTGAGCTTCCGCGTTTTTCGGAGCGACCATGATCTGGACCACTCCCGCGAGCGCCATCTGGGCTGGGGCTGGAAACGCGTCCGGGTCCTTGCTCCAGAAGCTGATCAGGATTGGCTCATCGTTGTAGGCGGCCGGAACGTGCAGGCTCGACTTGGCGCCGCGCTTGCGCATTTCCTCCATGATTTTGCCTTCGGCCTTGCCGATGTCGGCGTTGGCCACCGGCTTCTTGACGCTCAGGTACTTGGCCAGGCCTTCGCCTTCGACCGCCGCTGGCGGCATCGGGGCGCTCAGCGGAAGCGTGGGCGCCTTGCCGGCTTTCTTGCGCGCCTCGAGGATGGCAGCTTCCACCTCGCGCTCCCCCTCGTCGTCATCAGCCTCTTTCTGGTCGTGCTTCGGACGCGGATGAGGACCGCCTTTCATTTGCGCGGTCATCACATCGAAGATCTTGCCGTCTTTCACGGCATGCACGGTGACTGCGTCCACCTGCGGCACACTCATCCGCAGAATGTCGTCGAACTGCCGGAAGATGTTGGGATCGGTGAGCGCCAGGTAGGCTCCAAACTTCAGGTTGTCGTCCGGCTCGCCTTTCGTGGCGGCCAGAATCACGCCGAATCGTTCGACGCGCGAAAGCTCACGCGGCTTGTCGTTCGGCTTTTGCAAGTCGCCGTTCGCCGGCATTTGTTCGAAGAAGCCGATCATCATCTCTTCGAACGTCTGATCACCGAAGCCAACCGTTTGTTTCGGGTCGGGATTATTCAGGTTGTCCGGCGAGTTGTCGAAAGTTGCATAACCCCGCATTTCCCAGATGACCTCTCGATCTTCGGCACATGATTTGCGCCAGACCCTGGAAAACCAGGGGTATTCTGCCGTTTCATGTCGAACTGACCGAGGAACCCGATGGGTGACTGCC
>Ga0169931_10003794_pt1 | contig 23821 bp, 25 predicted proteins | sample Kivu_15m_20L_FD_129675 | JGI IMG/M metagenome (GOLD analysis project Ga0169931, IMG submission 129675) | Freshwater microbial communities from Lake Kivu, Western Province, Rwanda to study Microbial Dark Matter (Phase II) - Kivu_15m_20L... | ecosystem: Environmental > Aquatic > Freshwater > Lake...
CAAGATATCCATTTATGAACATATTGGTATTCTATGGCAGGCACAAATAAATTAATCTTGTTTTGTCAGCGAGACCATGCCTTATTTTTCATTCAATTTTCAGTCGTTTCAAACTTAGAATAGAAACTGAATTATTTTATAGAGCTATGATGATAATCATCTCTGTCTGGGGCAATTAGTCAATTTTACTGGAATGCAGCACCAATTAACAATTCCTTCACCTTAAATACTTGTAATTTTAATCGCTTGTATTGCAGATTTCAGTATTTTTTTCTTTTTTTTGTAAAAAATTTTGAATCACGCTTATTCTATTTAACAATGTATAGTTTAAACTACCAGGCCAATACAGGATCATTAACCCAAACGGGTTACATGAGGGGTATTGTTTGTAGTCATTTCAGGCCTGAGAAGTTAGTCTTGCGTTTCCGACGACCCTTTATGCCACGGACTTGAATCTTGGCATACATTATTTAGGTAACCGGAACCTTCCTACCGGTAAATCAATCAATCAGAATATTAACAAAAGGAAAGGCTAAAAACGTAGTCTTTTTTCCGATTCAAAATCGGATTTTTTCTTTAAATCAATGAAAGAAAACGAATTTGTTGTCATTCCGGCAACAGAAAAACATATTGAATACGCAACACAGATCTGCGACGAGATGGCAGAATCTGCCAAAGCCCGAGGCACAGGAATAGCCAAAAGAACCCCCGAGTATATCACTTCAAAGATGCTGGAAGGGAAAGCGGTGATTGCGCTGCATAATGATGGAACCTGGGCCGGTTTCTGTTATATTGAAACCTGGAGTCATGGGACTTTTGTGGCTAACTCCGGACTAATTGTAAATCCTCTTTATCGTAATCGTGGACTTGCAAGAATGATCAAACGCGCAGTCTTTAATCTTTCCCGCAAAAAGTATCCAAAGGCCAAAATTTTTGGTTTGACCACCGGATTAGCGGTAATGAAAATCAATTCTGAACTTGGTTATGAACCTGTTACCTATTCTGAACTCACTCAGGATGAAGATTTTTGGAAAGGCTGTCAAAGTTGTGTGAATTACGATATTCTCAAAAGTAAGGACCGTAAAAACTGTATGTGTACCGCTATGTTATGGGATCCTGAAGCAAAAGCCTTGGAAATTGAACGAAAAATGAAAGCGGAAGATGAGGGTTTGAAAATAGAAGCTGAGGAACGTTTAAGCAAAGTTGCGCGTAAGCAAACACTTTTTGAACGTCTTGAAGAAAAATTACGCAATTCATTGAAGACAATTGCGAGCATTGGTGCATTTTTAGTTAAAATTTTACAAAATTAAACGATGAAGAAGAAAGTGGTTTTAGCATTCAGTGGCGGTTTAGACACATCCTTTTGCTGTATTTATTTGTCCAAAGACCGTAACCTGGAAGTCCATTCTGTAATAGTAAATACCGGTGGTTTTTCTGAGCAAGAGCTGAAGCAAATTGAACAACGTGCTTATTCGCTGGGAGTTACTTCTCATGCTGTAGTTGATGAAACATTAAACTATTACGAAAGTTGTATTAAATATCTGATTTACGGAAATGTACTTAAAAATGCGACTTATCCTCTTTCAGTTAGCGCTGAACGTGTAAGCCAGGCTACTGCCATTGCTAATTATGTAAAACTAATAGGTGCTGACTATGTTGCCCACGGAAGTACGGGAGCCGGTAATGATCAGGTTCGTTTTGACATGATTTTCAATATTATGATTCCCGGGGTAGAGATCATCACCCCTATTCGAGATTTGAAATTAAGTCGTGAAGCCGAAATTGACTATTTAAACAAGCATGGTGTTGAATACACCGCTGAAAAGGCAAGGTACTCAATCAATAAAGGTATTTGGGGTACCTCAGTTGGTGGTAAAGAAACGCTAACTTCAAACGAAACCTTACCCGAAGAAGCATGGCCAACACAAGTAAGCCAGACTGAACCCCGAAAACTTGAACTTGAATTTTCAGAGGGTGAACTAAGCGGAATCAATGGAGAAACCTTATCTCCAGTAAAAGTCATTCAAAAGTTACAGGAAATCGCACAACCTTATGGAATTGGCAGAGATATTCATGTGGGCGATACCATTATTGGAATTAAAGGTCGTGTTGGCTTTGAAGCTGCAGCACCAATCATCATCATCAAGGCTCATCATACCCTTGAGAAACATACGTTAACCAAATGGCAGTTAAGCTGGAAAGATCAATTATCAAGTTTCTATGGTAATTGGCTTCATGAAGGTCAATTTCACGATCCGATCATGCGAAATATTGAGGCCTTTTTAACTGATACCCAAAAAACGGTCAGTGGAAAGGTATTTGTGAAGCTTCATCCTTACCGTTTTGAAATTATCGGGATTCAATCAGAGAACGATCTGATGTCCAATAAGTTTGGAAGCTATGGGGAAATGAATAACTCTTGGTCCGGAGAGGATGTAAAAGGATTTTCAAAAATATTTGGTAACCAGACGATGATCTGGCACCGGGTGCATGATAAAAAATAGTTAAAATGGAAACAATCAGAATTGGCATTACAGGAGGTGCGGGATATACCGGTGGGGAATTGCTCAGAATACTGATCAACCATCCACAATCAGAAGTATGTTGGGTACATAGTAACAGCAATGCAGGTAAGCCGCTGTCTGATATTCATGCTGATCTTTATGGAGATACTAATCTGAAGTTCACAGACTCCATTTCTCAGGATATTGATGTTCTTTTTCTTTGCGTTGGTCATGGTGATGCAAAAAAGTTTTTAGATAGTCATACCCTTGCATCGAGTATTAGAATCATTGATCTTTCACAGGATTTCAGATTAAACCACCAATCTATACATGGCGATAGATCTTTTATTTATGGTTTCCCGGAATTGAATAGGGATGCCATTAAACAAGCTCAACATATCGCCAACCCGGGGTGTTTTGCAACTTGTATCCAACTGGGATTATTACCATTGGCAGCAGCAGGATTATTGAATTCAGAGATACATATAAATGCCACCACGGGTTCGACCGGAGCAGGACAAAGTTTAAGTCCGACCTCACATTTTAGTTGGAGAAACAATAACCTTTCCGTCTACAAAGCATTTGAACATCAGCACTTGAATGAGATTTCACAGAGTATCCTTCAATTACAAAATAACTTTGATCAGGAAGTGAACTTTATCCCCCAAAGAGGTGATTTTACACGGGGGATTCTGGCAGCCATGTATACTGAATGTGCGTTGACACTGGATGAAGCCTTCGATCTTTATGAGAACTATTTTAAAGACCATCCATTCACCCATGTCAGCAAAAGAAACATTGACCTAAAGCAGGTAGTAAACACGAACAAAGCCCTGATCCATATAGAGAAACATGGTAATAAATTATTCATTATCAGCATAATAGATAATTTACTGAAAGGAGCCAGTGGTCAGGCAGTCCAGAATATGAATTTAATGTTTGGCATTGGGGAAACAGTGGGGTTGAGGTTGAAGGGAGTAGGATTTTGAGTTATACGTTATACGTCATTACGTTTTACGTTTAGATTTTGCTCCAATTAAATTGAAGAATAAATAGTAAATGAGGTAAATGCGTTTGATTTTATAATTAATAAAGAAATGTTGGTTTTATTGTCCTTACCGCAAAATAAGTCAATTTTAGGATCCTTCCTGGGAGCCTTAAATTTGTTCATGCAGAATTATAAGGATTTAAAAGTTTGGGCAAAAGCTCACCAACTGACATTAAAAGTATACTTGCTTAGCAAGGGTTTTCCAAAGGAGGAACTTTATAGTTTAACTAATCAATTGCGACGAAGTATCTCAGCGATACCGGCCAATATCGCTGAAGGATGCGGTAAAAATTCACAAAAGGATTTAGGGAACTATTTAAATATAGCCTTAGGTTCGGCCAATGAAGCAGAGTACTTCCTGCTTTTATCCCGTGATCTGGAATATCTCACATTGGATGAACATGATTCTCTGAATGATAATATAAATGAGATCAAAGCAATGTTGATTTAATTAATTAGTAAAGTTCGTAACAAAATTTGAGTTGTATTTATCTTAAACGGTTCTAAAAATTGAGCTGGATCAAATATTTTGAGAATGGCTCTCTCCTTCAATTTAGTACTATTTAAACGTATAACGTATAACATCATACAACGTATAACTCTTACAAGATGAAACTATTCGACGTATATCCCCTGAATAACATAGAAATAGTAAGGGCTCTTAACAGTACCGTTTGGGATGCTGAGGGAAAAAAATATCTTGATCTGTATGGAGGTCATGCGGTAATTTCGATCGGTCATACCCATCCGCATTATGTTAGACGGTTGACGGAGCAGCTCAATAAAATTGGTTTTTATTCTAACTCTGTAATTATTTCACAACAAAAACTACTTGCTGAAAAGCTCGGTAATTTATCCTGTAAGCCTGATTTTCAGCTATTTCTTTGTAATTCAGGCGCAGAAGCGAACGAAAATGCCCTAAAACTGGCATCATTTTATAACAAACGGAAAAAAATTATTGCATTTAAGGGTGCTTTCCACGGCCGTACTTCTCTGGCTGTTGCAGCAACAGACAATCCGAAGATCATTGCTCCGGTCAATGAAACAGATCATGTGACTTTTCTGCCGTTCAATAATGAACAAGCACTGGAAGACGCGTTTAACTCATATGGTAACGAGATATCTTCAGTAATTATTGAAGGTATTCAAGGTGTTGGTGGTATCAGGGAGGCCTCGAAGTCCTTCCTGAAAAAGATAAGAACTCTTTGTGATCAGTATGATGCGGTTTATATCGCAGATTCGGTACAGTGTGGTTATGGACGTACCGGGCAATTCTATGCACACGATTATGCAGGTGTTGAGGCCGATATCTATTCAATGGCCAAGGGTATGGGAAATGGTTTCCCTATTGGTGGGATTTCAATTTCACCCAAATTTGAGCCCTGGTATGGTGAATTGGGGACAACCTTTGGTGGCAACCACTTGGCTTGTGTTGCTGCTCTGGCTGTCCTTGAGGTCATGGAAAAGGATAATCTGATGAAAAATGCCGAGGAAATTGGAAATTACCTCCTCAAAGAACTAAATCAGATCCCACAGATTACTGAGGTTCGTGGAAGAGGCTTGATGATCGGGATTGATCTTTCTGAAAAGTATGCTGAGGTTAAAAAAGATTTACTTTTCAAGCATCATATCTTTACAGGAGAGGCAAAACCGAATGTCATCCGGCTTTTGCCCGCATTAACCATTACCAAGAAAGATGCTGATCAATTTTTGATTGCTTTGAAAGAAGAATTGATTAAATAAAATACGCATATTTTTATGATTATGAATCTGGCACGATTAAAATAACTATTATACCAACAGGGTGTTTTTATTTATTCCCGGCTTTTAGTTTTGGGGGTAAAAACCCTCCGGCATTTAATCATCAAAGGTTCTAACTGACAAATGAAAAACAATAATAAGTAGATGAAACTATTTTCTTCCGTTAATGATGTTGCAGACCTAAAGTCTTTCATTGAACAAGCACTAAACCTCAAAGCAGATCCTTTTGCACATCAATCGCTGGGTAAAAATAAAACGCTCGGCCTGGTTTTTTTAAACCCGAGTCTGCGTACTCGTTTGAGTTCTCAGAAGGCAGCAATGAATTTGGGCATGAACGTGATGGTGATGAATCTAGATAAAGAAGGTTGGGCCTTAGAAACAGAGGACGGCGTGGTGATGAATGGTACAAGTGTTGAACACATTCGTGAAGCCGCGGCGGTAATGGGGCAATATTGTGATATTCTTGGATTCCGATCCTTCCCTAAATTACTGAGTCGCGAAGAGGATTATAGTGAGGCTTTATTCAATAAATTTGTGAAATATAGTGGAGTTCCGGTGATTTGTTTAGAGAGTGCAACTTTGCATCCTTTGCAGAGTTTCGCAGATTTAATCACCATTGAAGAGTATAAAAAAGTGAAAAAGCCAAAGGTTGTTTTAACCTGGGCTCCACATGTTAAATCCTTACCTCAGGCTGTTCCAAATTCATTTTCTGAATGGATGTGTCGAGCACAAGAGGAAGGAATGATCGATTTTGTGATTACACATCCCGAAGGTTTGGAGTTGGCCGATAAATTTACTCCTGGAGCAAAAATTGAATACAAACAAGACATGGCATTAAAGGGGGCAGACTTTGTCTACGTAAAGAACTGGTCATCTTACCATGACTATGGCAAAACGTTTCAGAATGGTGAATCATGGATGATGACGCATCAAAAACTGGAGCAAAGTAATGAGGCTAAAGTAATGCACTGTCTGCCCGTCCGACGTGATTTTGAGTTATCGGCAGAGGTTTTGGATGGACCGCATTCACTAGTCATCCATGAAGCCGCTAATCGGGTTTGGTCTGCTCAAACAGTCTTAAAAAATATGTTGGAGGGTTTATTATGAAAGCTTTGAAGGTGGTCAAGATTGGTGGAAATGTGATCGACCATCCGGAAAGTTTGCAAAAATTTATTGCCGACTTTGCCGAGCTGGAAGGATTTAAAATACTTATACATGGAGGTGGTAAAATTGCCACTAAACTTGCCGAGGATTTAGGAATCAGGTCCCAAATGGTGGAGGGCCGACGAGTGACCGACAAGGAAAGTCTGAAGGTAGTTACTATGGTCTACGCGGGTTTAATTAACAAGAATATTGTAGCCGGTTTGCAACAAAAAGGGTGTAATGCAATCGGTTTATCGGGTGCTGACGGGAATTTAATTCAATCAAAAAAACGACCTGTGAAAGCGATATTTTCCCATGAAAAGAATGAGAGCATTCCCGTTGACTATGGCTTTGTAGGCGACCTGAATGAATCATCGATAGATAAAAAAGGATTAAACCAATTATTGGAGGCTGGCTTTATCCCGGTTTTCTCGGCAATAACACATAATGGAGAGGGACAACTTTTAAATACCAATGCGGATACAATTGCTTCGGCTATGGCTGTGGCTATGGCTAAAGATTATGATACATCCCTGATCTTTTGTTTTGAAAAAGCAGGTGTGTTAAGGGATGTTGAAGATGAATCATCCCTAATTCCGTCGATTGATCCACATTATTACAACGAATTAAAACGTCAGGGAATTATAAATGATGGGATGATTCCCAAATTAGATAATGCCTTTGAAGCTATAAATAAAGGACTAAAAGAGGTTTATGTTGGCAAAGCAGATGCATTGTCAAGCTTAGATAATGGAAATTTCGGTACACACTTAATCAGTACACCATGAAAACAGGAACAAAAAAAACTGCAATACTAGGAAGTGGAAATATTGGACTGTCACTAGCCAAAGGACTCGTCAAAGCTAATTATTGTCAGTCGGCTGATATCACGCTGACCCGTCGGAATGTTCAGCGACTGGATACTGTTTCGGCACAAGGTTTTCAGGTTAGTTCAGATAACTATGCCGCTGCAGCGGGCGCCTCAATAGTTATTCTGGCTGTTTTACCCCAACAATTAGATAATTTGCTCGAACAAATTGATGGATCTATTGATCCGGCAAGACATTTGGTGATCTCAGTTATTTCAGGGGTTAGCTGTGCGGATATTCGTGCCAAATTGGGTAGTAGAGTTCAGGTAGTCAGAGCAATGCCAAACACTGCAATTGCCATTGGTGAATCCATGACCTGCGTGGCCTCTGATAATGCAGAGTCCGAAAATATTGCTGAGGTGACTAAAATGTTTGAAACTGTAGGCTCAGTTATTAAGATTAATGAAGATTTAATGACTGCTGCCACCGCGCTTTGCGCCTGTGGAGTTGCCTTTTTTCTGCGAGCGGTTCGTGCAGCATCTCAGGGAGGGGTAGAAATTGGTTTTCATGCAGATGAAGCATTACGTATGGCTGCACAGACAGCAAAAGGAGCCGCATCCCTTTTATTAAACCAAAACAGCCATCCCGAACATGAAATCGACAAAGTAACTTCACCAAAAGGTTGTACAATTGCAGGATTGAATGAGATGGAACACAATGGTTTTAGTTCTTCCCTAATCAAGGGAATTAAATTATCAGCTCTAAAAGCTGGTGAATTATATACTAATGACTAAAGAAAATGGCGGAAAAACTGGTCGATAACAGTGTCAATTTACTTCGGAAATTAATCAGTATTCCTTCCTTTAGCAAGGAGGAAGAAGACACTGCTTCTGTAATTGAACAATTTCTTGAAGATCAGGGGGTTAAATCTCATCGATTGATGAATAATGTATGGGCATTTAATGCACATTTCGATGAAAAAAAACCCACTATTTTACTCAATTCTCATCATGATACGGTAAGACCAAATTCCGGCTACAGTCGAGATCCATTTGCGGCTGATATCATTGATGGTAAATTGTATGGCTTAGGGAGCAATGATGCAGGCGGCTGTTTGGTTTCACTTATCGCAGTCTTTATTCATTTTTACGATAACAAAAATTTAAACTATAACCTCTGTCTTGCTGCGACTGCAGAGGAGGAAATTTCTGGAAAAAATAGTATTGAACTAATCCTTCCAGAATTAGGACAACTTGATTTTGCTATTGTGGGAGAGCCCACTTTAATGCATTTAGCCATTGCAGAAAGGGGATTGCTGGTACTCGATTGTGTGGCTCGCGGAAAGGCCGGACATGCTGCCCGGGAAGAAGGTGAGAATGCCATTTATAAGGCTATAAAAGATATTAATTGGTTCCAAACCTATGAGTTTGCCAAGAAATCTCCTTTGTTTGGTCCTGTAAAGATGAGCGTAACCATGATTGAAGCCGGCTCACAGCATAATGTTGTACCTGCTAATTGTCATTTTACGGTAGATGTAAGAGTGACTGATGCCTACCGTAATGAGGAAGTATTAAAAATTATTAGTCAGAATGTCGATTGTGAGGTCACACCCCGGTCAACTCGTTTAAAGCCATCTTCAATCAGCACCGATCATCCCATTGTACTGTCAGGGATTGCTTTAGGCAGAGAGACTTTTGGTTCTCCTACCACGAGTGATCAGGCATTACTGGATATTCCATCGTTAAAGATAGGTCCCGGGGATTCCGCTCGTTCTCATATGGCCGACGAGTTTATCTATATCGATGAAATCAAAGAAGGTATTGAGCTTTACATAAAATTATTGTCGGATTTGCTATTGTGTTAATAAACTTGAATATTACCTTAGAGCGTTAAAGGGCATTGCTTCGGCCAATGGGTTACAACACGATATTGAATCACACAAATTAGCATCAGGTCAGCATATGAAAGTACTTGATGAGTACATTAGGAATACAGTTTTTTACAGTATTTCAAGGTCCGAGCGAGATTTAATTAAATTAGGGTATTTCACAAATTTAAAAGTAGTTCTATGAGCAAACTCTGGCAAAAAGAAACACAAACTGAAAGGTCTGTAGAAAAATTTACTGTTGGGAATGACCGGGACTTGGATCATCAGCTTGCCGCATTTGATGTTTTGGGCTCACTTGCTCATACCCGAATGTTACAAGAAATTGGTTTATTGGATAGCCGTGATCTTGAACAAATTCAAGCCGGACTCAAACAAATTTTCATTGAAATTCAGGAAGGTAAATTCAGGATTGAAGATGATGTGGAAGATGTACACTCTCAAATAGAGTTAATGCTGACCCGCAGGATTGGTGATGGAGGAAAAAAAATTCATAGCGGCCGGTCTAGAAATGACCAGGTTCTGGTCGATCTCAAATTATTCTTTCGAAGTGAAATTCAGAAATTAGTCAGAAATACCGACATTCTGTTCACTCAGCTAATTGTGCAAAGTGAAGAACATAAAAATAAATTACTTCCCGGTTACACTCATTTACAGATTGCTATGCCCTCCTCATTTGGATTATGGTTTGGGGCTTATGCAGAGAGTCTGGCAGATGATTTAGAGCTTATGCGCGCGGCCTGGAAGTTTTGCAATAAAAATCCATTAGGTTCTGCCGCAGGATATGGCTCCTCATTTCCACTGAATCGAGCCATGACTACGGATTTATTAGGGTTTGATTCCTTAAATTATAATGTTGTTTATGCTCAAATGGGGCGGGGAAAAACAGAACGAATCTTAGCTCAGGCCATGTCCTCCATTGCAGCAACTTTAGCTAAGTTGGCTATGGACGTCTGTTTATATATTAATCAGAATTTTGCATTTATCAGTTTTCCGGATGAACTTACTACAGGTTCGAGTATTATGCCCCACAAAAAAAATCCGGATGTATTTGAGCTCATTCGGGCAAGATGTAATAAAATTCAAGCTTTACCCAATGAAATTGCCCTCATAATTTCCAATCTGCCATCAGGTTATCATCGTGACTTGCAATTACTGAAAGAGAATCTGTTTCCGGCCTTCAGATCACTGAATGAATGTTTGGAAATGACAGGCTTTATGTTACAATCTATCCGAATTAAAGAGGATATACTTAAAGACGAAAAGTACGCGTATTTATTTAGCGTAGATGCAGTGAACGAAGAAGTTCTAAAGGGATTACCCTTCAGAGAAGCTTATCAGAAAATTGGATTAGCCATAGAAAAAGGTGAATTTAAGGCGCCGGGCAGTGTTAAGCACATCCATGAGGGCAGTATCGGGAATCTATGTAATGAGCAAATCACTTCGGCGTTTAAACAGCTTTTAAAGAAATATAATTTTGAAAAAGTTGACCAGGCCCTTGAAGCTTTAATCCGGTAAAAGAATGAGAATAACAGGCTGATTTCCTGTTTAATCGAAGATTTAGAAATGAACGTATCGAAAATAGCGAGTACCCTTGAGGGTTCTGAAATAATAAAAATTGCAGGGCAGATCAATGAATTAAAAGGTAAAGGTGAGCAAATTGCTAACCTGACCATCGGAGATTTTGATTCCACTATTTTTCCAATTCCTGAAGATTTGAAGGAAGGGATTGTGAAAGCTTATCATGCTAATCAGACCAATTATCCTCCTGCCGAAGGTGTGGCAATTTTGCGTGAAAATATATCGGCTTTCATAAAGGATCGGTTTGGATTGTCTTATAACAGTAAACAAATTCTGGTCGCAGGCGGATCACGCCCCCTGATTTATGGAACTTATATGGCTCTGGTCGATCCTGGAGACAAGGTGATTTACCCAACCCCTTCCTGGAACAATAACCATTATTGCCGTTTCACAGGGGCAAGCCAGATTGTGGTTAAGACTTCGGCAAAGAATAAGTTTATGCCAAGTGCTGATGATATACGACCCTATCTGAAGGGGGCTACTTTATTAGCTTTATGCTCACCGCTAAACCCAACGGGAACCATGTTTGCGAAAAAGGATCTCGAAGAAATTTGTGATTTGGTCATTGCAGAGAATCTGACCCGCAGTCCGGATGAAAAGCCATTGTATATTATGTATGATCAGATCTATTCCCTTCTGACCTTCGGAGATCAAATTCATTTTGATCCGGTTACTTTAAGACCCGAATTGAAAGAACAGGTAATTTATATTGATGGTATATCCAAATGTCTTGCTGCTACCGGGGTTCGCGTTGGATGGGCCTTTGGTCCGGAACATGTAATTGATAAAATGAAGACTATTGTGGGCCACGTTGGAGCCTGGGCCCCAAAGCCTGAACAAGTTGCAACAGCAAAGTTCCTCACTCAAACGAAGGAATTAAATAATTACCTGACAAACTTTAAAGCAAAAGTTCAAAAAAGTCTGGATACGCTCTATCAAGGCATAATCCAGCTTAAAGCCGATGGTTTTGCCGTAGATGCAATCAATCCGATGGGGGCAATCTATTTAACTGTTAAGGTCGATTATATTGGTAAAACCACTCCCGAAGGAAATGTATTGAAAGATAGTGCTGAAGTTAATTTTTACCTGATCAAAGAAGCTAAAATGGGTATCGTTCCATTCTCAGCATTTGGTACCGATAGTTCTGTAAACTGGTTCAGAGCTTCTGTAGGCGCTTGCTCTCATGAAGATATAGTGCAAATGATTCCAAGACTGCGCACTGCACTCAGTAATTTGAAATAACAAGTATTAGAAGCCGATTTCATAATAGGGAGGGATAAACAATTCAGTTATAATTGGCAGGATAAGCCTTGTAGCTCAGCGAAATCTCACGGGATTTTGGGGTTCGTTTTACTTGTTACTAAAATTCAATTAACCTGAGATCGATAAAAGATCTTGCCTGAGCCTGATTATTTTTCTAAGTTTTTGGAAAGCAGGGCCTATTGCTCTTGGCTTATTCCAGTCCCGTGTTCTGCCCTATTTTTTTGCTGAAAATGGAATCGATATCCTAAAATTCAGTAGTGCAAAAAAGATAGAGCTGCCACCCGGGTTTGTTTAACCCGGAGCTGTTTTCCATCGGAATGGACAGTCAGCCAAGATACCATAACTGCTCAACTGCCGGCCTCCGCCAGGATCGGAGAGAGTACCCAAAAATGAAATTTAAATTATCAATTGCAAGCTATTGATCAAACTGCAATTCAGGCCTTGAGGCGGAGTCTCCTTAACAAAACCTATGACTTGTCATCCGATAACAATCGGATCACGCGGAGGCGAGAACCTGCTCCATTTTCAATCTGAACTCGAATCTCCTCTCGAAACTTCATTCTACAAAACCAAGAACCTACTTGGTTTCCGACCTTGAACCCGAATTCGCTTTCGACCCCTAATTTTAAACAATTGATAGCCATCATTTACTTCCTTTAGCTCAATTGAATAGAATTTGCTTTAATTTGTATTAAAAACTGAACATGCTTTTAGGCTCCCTTTATCTCATTCCTGTGCCTTTGGCAGAAAATGCTACCGCAAAATCGTTCACGCCCTACTTAATAGAAACGATCAATCACATCGACGAGTACATCGTAGAGAATAGTAAAACTGCTCGTAAGTTTTTAAAGGAAGCAGGTTTAAAGATTCCTCAGAGTGACCTTATTATTCATGATTATGGGAAGCATAATCGCGAAGGTAATCTAAATGAATTCTTTAAAGGGCTTTTAGCAGGAAAAGACGTCGGCCTGATGAGTGAGGCAGGTTGCCCGGGGGTTGCAGATCCCGGTGCTGAAATAGTAGCTTTAGCCCATCAAAAAGGCATAAAGGTAGTCCCATTAGTTGGGCCCAGTTCAATAATTCTGGCATTAATGGGCTCAGGTTTTAGCGGACAAAGTTTTGCATTTCACGGTTATCTGCCTATTGATAAAGTTCAGCGGGCAAATAAGATCAAAGAACTTGAGGCTCTGGCCGAAAGAAATAGCCAGACTCAATTATTTATTGAAACTCCTTTTCGTAACAATCCAATACTAGAAGAAATTTTACGAAGCTGCAAAGCGGAAACAAAGCTGTGTATTGCCTGCGATCTGAATTCTGAGGATGAATTTATCCAAACAAAAAGCATCAAAGACTGGAGGAATAAAGTACCTGATTTGCATAAGAGGCCTGCAATATTTTTATTATATAGGTAATAATATTTACCTTATCATTCCAAAATGAATGCGACTGAGGAACCTCTGTGTATACAGCCCAGTCTTAATTGAATGGTTGCCCTGACCTGTGAGATTTCTCCACACATCGTAATTTCAGTAAATAATATACAACGGGGCTTAAGTGTTTTAAATGACGGTAAATTACCCATGTATCGTCTCAGATTTTCCATAATTCTGAATTACCTTTGCTTCATATTCCAGAAATTCTTTCCAGCGTTTTTCTACATCAATATCACCGGCATACTTGCGTGCAAGAGTAATGAACATGGTATAATGTCCTGCTTCACTAACCATCAACTCATAATAAAAATCTGAAAGCTCTTTATCCTTAATATGTTCAGACATTACTTTAAAACGTTCGCAGCTTCTTGCCTCAATCATTGCCGAGAATAATAATCGGTCAATGAGTTGATCCCGGCGACTGCCGCCTTTGATTACAAACTGGAGTAATTCATTGACATAATGATCCTTACGTTCTCGACCCAAAGTAAATCCTCTGGCGAGGATAAGATCGTGAACCCGTTTAAAATGATCCATTTCCTCCTGTACTAGCATCGCCATTTCCTGAACCAAATCGGATAAGTTTGGATTTTGTACGATTAGTGTAATGGCATTACTGGCAGCTTTTTGCTCGCAAAAGGCATGGTCAGACAGAATTTCTTCAATATTACTTTCAACCACATTCTTAACCCAAAGCGGATCTGTGGGAAGTTTCAGTTTTAATATGGTTTTTTCCTTGCTCACATTTAGTGTAATTAGGGTTATTTTTCATGGCTGAGAGGCACTGATCAAGTTCGGGATTAACCCTGCCAGCGTTCGAAACGCTGACAGGATTGATTTAACGATACAGATTTTTTCCTTCAATAAAATCCAGCACCTTATCCGGCACAAAATATTGAATATTTTTTCTTTCTTTGACCGCCTTACGGATGAAGGTGGCCGACAATTCCATCAGTGGAGTTTTAGTAATACTGATGGAAGAATGATTTTTAAAATCATGACTATCAAATCCCGGACGCGGATAAATATGAATGTGATAATCGCGCAGGATGAGCTCATAATTTTTCCATTTCCTAAGCGATACCAAATTATCGGAACCCATGATCAGGCTAAACTCATGTTCAGGATATCTCTCGTGAACATAGGTTAGTGTATCAATAGTGTATGAAGGTTGAGGTAGCTTAAGTTCAATATCACTTACCCGAATATTGACCGCATCTTCGGTAGCCAGTTTTGCCATCTCCAAACGATCATACATATTAATCAAATCACTTTTTTCCTTTAAGGGATTATGTGGCGATACCACAAGCCATACCTGTTGAAGGTCGGTATGGTTAGCCATATAATTGGCAATAATCAAATGCCCGATATGAATGGGGTTAAATGAACCAAAGAATAATCCAACTTTCATACTTAATCATAGTTGAGAAATTCGTGACTAATTGTACCAATCATTCTTTATTCATTGAATAGAAAGAAAATCTTTAACCAGTTTTTCTGCTTCAATACAAGCGGTATCTAATTCGTGATTTTTCAAAATAACATCGAATTTATCCGCATAAAGCAATTCCTTGTCTGCTTTTTTTATCCGCTCGGCAAGCTTTTCAGGAAGATCGGTTCCTCTGCTTGTTAAGCGGTCTATCAGAATCTTCAGTGATGGAGGTTGAACAAAAACTGCCAATGCAAGTTCACCAAATTTTTTTTTGAGATGAAGCCCTCCGATAACATCGATATCGAAAATAACATGTTTGCCTTCAGCCCAAATTCGGTCGATTTCGGAGCGAAGGGTGCCATAAAATGTGCCCGAATAAACCTCTTCAAATTCGACGAACTCCTTCTGAGCAATTTTATGAAGAAAACTTTCCTTGCTGATGAAATAATAGTCTTTAGCATTAATTTCATCAACGCGCTGATCTCTGGTAGTAGCTGAAATCGAAAAGGAAAGATCAGGGATCCTTTTTAATAAGTGGCGGACTATGGTGGTCTTACCCGCGCCTGATGGGGCTGAAAAAATGATGAGTTTACCGTTCAATTGAGTTCTGAGTTGTAAGTAGTAAGTAGTAAGTAGTTAAGGCTAGGGTTGGGAACTTATAACCTATGACTTACAACCTACGACTTATAAAATGTTAAGTAATTGTTCCTTTATCTTTTCAAGTTCTTCTTTCATACCAACCACAATCTGTTGCATTTTTGCATCATTGGCTTTAGAACCCATCGTATTAATTTCGCGTCCGATTTCCTGGGAAATAAACCCGAGCTTTTTCCCATTTGCATCTTTGTCTTCGAGGGCCTGAATGAAAAAATCACAATGACTTTTTAAACGAATCTTTTCTTCTGTAATATCCAGCTTATCAATAAAATAGATAAGCTCCTGCTCAAAACGATTATGGTCAACATGCTCTTTTCCAACAGCATCTTCCAGAAACTGGTTAAGCCGCTCTCTAATTGATGGAATACGGAAGGGTTCTTGAATTTCTACAAGCCTTATTCCTTCGAGGATATTATTGATTCTAAGAATAAGGTCCTGTTTCAATACCTTTCCTTCTTCAAGCCGAAAGTTTATGAAATTTAAAAGTGCTTCTTCGAAGGTTTTGTAAAGTGCTTTCCATTCGTCCTCGCTAAATTCATCTGAGGCATATTGTATGACATCCGGAAAATTCAAAGCCAATTCAAATAAATTATTGTTTTTAGAATTCAGGGAATCAGCCGCCTCTTTGAGCTTTTCATAATAATGCTGGAGCAAGGGCAGATTGATTATTGAACTCTTCTGAGTAGTTTCCGGGTATTCAACAAGAACACTTACATTAACTTTACCTCTTTCAACTTGCTTGCTGCATTCATTTCTTAATAAAAATTCTTTATCGGAAAATACTTTGGGAAGTTTTAAAGAAAGTTCCAGGAACTTGTTGTTCAATGATTTGATCTCAACCGTATATTTGGCATGAGGAAAATCATGGACTGCCAAGCCATATCCTGTCATCGATTTTATCATTTTGTAAAGATAAGATTTAATTGATTAGGCTTTGAAATTTTGAAACCTAAAAGCTATTTCCATCTCAATATAACATAAGCTTATAAACTATTTGGATTCTATTGCCGGTTTTAGAATGTTGAACTATTCCTTACTCGTTATGTTTTCGATTTAAAAAACTATTAAATCATTCTATTCTACATACAATAAATTACCAAAAAATAACAAAGTTTAAAATAAGCTATCGTGTGTTTTTGAAGAGCCGCTTATCAATCTTCCAATCTCATTCAATTCATGATCGGATAAATATCGCCATTTACCAACTGCCAGATCAAGCTTGATATTCATTATTCTGACCCGTTTCAATTTAACAACCTTGTAATGAAGATACTCACACATTCTTCGAATTTGTCTATTTAAGCCCTGAGTCAAAATAATTTTAAAACGGTTTTTATCCAATTGTTCTACCTCACACTTTCGGGTTATGGTATCCAAAACAGGGATACCACTGCTCATTCTTTTTATAAAATCAAGATTTATAGGTTTATTGACCGTAACGATGTATTCCTTCTCATGATTATTTCTGGCTCGAAGTATTTTGTTGACAATATCACCGTCACTAGTCAGCAAAATTAGTCCTTCACTTGCTTTATCAAGTCGGCCAATCGGAAAAATACGCTTTGGATATTTGATGTAATCAATGATATTATTTCTTTCAACCTTGATATCGGTAGTAAAAACAATTCCAACAGGCTTATTAAATGCAATATAAACCGGTTTATCTCGAGGGGTTGAAACTAATTTCCCGTCAATCCTAACCAGATCTTCCGGACCAATTTTGGTTCCCATTTGAAGGACCGATCCATTGACAGTCACACGATTTTCAATGATCAACTGATCTGCAGCCCTTCTTGAACAATACCCGATTTCACTTAAGTATTTATTGATTCGCTTTGACTGTGTTTCTTCCATGCAAGAGTTGTTGGTCCAAGATAGGTAATTCGAGTAGGTTCGATTACACGAATATGGATTTTATTTAAACCTACAATAATAAAAAAGGGTTCCATCAAATTAATGGAACCCTCACAGATTATAATTGGTTTTAATACAATACAAAACTATCAAATTACACATATCAAAATAATCGATATTATTTATATTTTTATAATTAAAATCTATATTATGACTTTGGTTCAATTAGAATACATAGTAGCCGTAGATACCTACAGAAGTTTCGGTATCGCTGCAGAGAAATGCTTTGTGACTCAACCTACCATGAGTATGCAGGTACAAAAACTTGAAGAAACCTTGGGTGTCAAGCTATTTGACAGAAGTAAACAGCCGGTTCTACCAACCGAAATCGGAGCTGAAATTATAGAACAAGCTAGAATTATTTTGAAAGAGAGCTCCAAATTGACCGAATTAATCAGTAATCAGAAAAATATAGTTTCAGGTGAACTCAGAATTGGAATAATTCCAACAATGGCACCCTATCTAATGCCAAAGGTTATTTCGGCGTTTATGGAAAAATACCCTGATGTACAATTGCAGATCTGGGAGTACATGACTGATCAGATTGTTCAAGAGCTAAAAAACGGACTGCTTGACTGTGGCATTCTTTCAACGCCACTGGAAGATAAGAATCTTAGCGAAACCCCTCTGTTTTATGAATCATTTGTGGCATACCTGTCCAAATCAAGCCCATTAATGAATAAGAAAAATATTTCTGCAAAAGATATTGATCTGGATGACCTCTGGTTGTTAAATGAAGGCCATTGCATGAGAAACCAGATTATCAATATTTGTAACCGTAAAAAAAGAGATGAACAGAAACCATTAGAATACAATACTGATAGTGTGGAAACTCTAAAGCGAATGGTAGAATTAAATAAAGGGATCACACTTTTACCGGAGCTTTCTATCAGCGAGTTTTCAGTCAAACAATTAGATAGAATTCGTTATTTTAAATCGCCGGAACCCAGCCGAGAGATTAGTATAGTTACGCATAGAAACTTTCTAAAACGAAAACTGCTTTTAATTCTTGAGAAAGAAATTACCGAGGCTATACCAAAACGGATGCGAAGCAAAAAGAAAAAAGAAATAATGGAAATTAAGTCGAACTAATTCCTATTTCTGTATTTTGAAATCACAAAAAATTCGAAGCCCAAAACTTAAATGTCAAAACAAAGATGAATAGCCTTGCTCTGCGTAATTTGATGAGAAGAACAAAACCTAAATAATCCTTTATCAGCCTTAGGTTATTGATCATCCCAGGCCAAATCTAATTCTCGTGCCTTGAAGAATTTCAGAGAAATTATGATGATTCAACCATGCATAAAAAAAGTGACAGGTAGAGAAAACCCATCACTTTGAATAGAATTTTAAAGCAATAGCATTATTTTGCCTTACTATATCGTTCGGCCACTGCATTCCAGTTTACTACATTCATAAATGCTGCAACATAGTCAGCTCGTCTGTTTTGATACTTAAGATAATACGCATGTTCCCAAACATCCATCCCTAAAATTGGCGTACCTTTAACTTCGGCGATATCCATTAATGGATTATCCTGGTTTGGAGTAGAGCTTACCTGTAATTTTCCGTCAGCATTCACTGAAAGCCAGGACCAACCCGATCCAAAACGAGTCATTCCCGCTTCAGCAAATTTTTTCTTGAATTCATCAAATGATCCAAAAGCAGCATCAATAGCCTTTGCCAGGTCTCCTGATGGGGCACCACCGCCATTTGGCGACATAATAGACCAATAAAGGGTATGATTGAAATGACCTCCACCGTTATTTCTTACCGCCATTGGGTATTTAGAAATATTTTTCATCAGATCTTCAATCTTCTGATTCTCGCCGTCTGTTCCGGCCAATGCTTTATTTACGTTGTCTACATATGCCTGATGATGTTTGCCATGGTGGATTTCCATCGTCATCTTGTCAACATGTGGTTCCAAAGCGTCTGTTGCGTAAGCTAACGCAGGTAGTTCAAATGCCATAATTTTTATAGTTAAGTTAATATTCTTCCAGATACAAATATAAGAGCCAATTCTAATAAATTCTTCAATTTGTTGTCATGTTTTGTTTCGTTTAGACATGAAAAAATCCTGTACCAAGCGAGTAGATTCTTCAGCTTTAACCCCTGATAATAAATCTGTTTTAGGATGAATTATTCGCTCGCTTAATTGAGTGAATCCTCTTTTTGGATCGCTGGCTCCATAAACAATACGACTAATCTGAGTCCAGTACGCCGCACCTGCACACATCACGCAAGGTTCAATGGTCACATAGAGGGTGCAGTCTTTTAAATATTTACCTCCGCTAAAATTTGCGGCAGCTGTAAATGCTTGCATTTCTGCATGAGCTGTCACGTCATTCAATTGCTCGGTCAGGTTATGCCCTCTGCCAATTATTTTACCACCATGAACAATTACGGCACCAATGGGCACTTCATCTAAAGCCAAAGCTTTTTTAGCCTCCTTAATGGCCTCTGCCATAAAAAAATCGTCCTGATTTACTGATGGCTCGTCTGTAAAATTCGAGTATCTCATAATAAAATAGAGCCATTAGGAACCTGACGTTCCACGGAAGCTAAAACAATATGACCATCCTGATCAGCAAAACCCGTGATCAAGAATTCTGAATAAAAATTTGCAATCTGCTTCTTTGGAAAATTCAAAACTCCAATAATCTGTCGGCCTATTAATTCAGATTTTGAATAATGCACCGTAATTTGTGCGCTGCTCCATTTAATCCCCAACACTCCAAAATCAGCTTTTATTTTGTATGCCGGTTTTTTGGCTTCAGGAAAATCAAGAACTTCGAGAATTGTACCCACCCTTAAAGCCACTTTTTCAAAATCGCCCCAGTTTATTTCTTGCATATTCAAAGGTAAGTTGATGATAGGATTATTCAAAAGGATTTATATGCAGGCACCTATACCGTCATTTCGATGAGCGGCATAAATTATAATCTTTATAAATAGTTTAAACGCGAAGAGAAATCTCATGATTAAACTAAGTCCTGCATTTTCAGATTTCTCCACAAGGACAATTTCAGCCTAAAGATGAACATTCTGACCTTGTGTTCGGAATGGCCGTAAAGACAGAAAGCGCATTATTAATACAAGAACAGGTAAATCAATCAGATAATGTAGATTTGCATCATGGATTCTGTAAGATTAAAAAAAGGGAAAGAAAAAGCTGTCAGACAATTACACCCCTGGATATTCTCAGGTGCGATCGACCGGATTGAAGGAAAACCTAATAATGGTGATATCATCTCAGTTACTGATAGCAATACTAATTTCCTGGCCTATGGATTCTTTAATGATCAGTCGCGAGTTGCTGTTCGTCTGCTCGAATGGGACAGAGAAACTGAGATCAATGAATCCTGGTGGCGAAATAAAATCAGAAATGCCGTTAAACTGAGAACAGATTTACAAACAGATCAAACCAATACCTATCGGGTAATTTTTAGTGAAGCTGATTATTTACCCGGACTGATTGTAGACCGATATGCGGATTTCCTTTCTGTACAAATATTAACATCAGGGGTGGAGCGTATTAAACCTTTAGTTCTTGATGAATTACAGATTTTATTAGAACCCAAAGGTGTTTTTGACAGAAGCGATGCTTCAGCCAGAGCACATGAGGGAATGGAAGCTTCTTCCGGAGGAGTTTTGCTAGGATCAGAACCTCCTGAACTTGTAAATGTTAAAGAAAATGGCATAGTTTACCAGGTCAATATTGCCGAGGGACAGAAATCAGGCTTTTATTGTGATCAGCGTGATAACCGTAAATGGGTTGCTGAATTTGCTAAAGGAAAAAAAGTTTTAGATTGCTTTTGTTATTCCGGAGGCTTCAGCCTGAACGCGATGAAAAACGGAGCCTCAGAGGTAGTCAGCGTTGACAGCTCGGCACTTGCACTTGAAACCCTGAAGAAAAATATTGAAGTCAATAATTTTCAAAATATCCCGCAAAGTCAGATACAATCTGATGTAAATAAACAGTTAAGGTTGTTCCGCGAAGAAAATGAAAAATTTGATCTGATCATTCTCGATCCACCTAAGTATGCGCCATCAAGGTCGGCCTTAACCAAGGCCTCCAGAGCCTATAAGGATCTTAACCGGATGGCTATGCACTTACTAAATGAAGGCGGTCTTTTGGCAACATTTTCATGCTCAGGAGCAGTGGATATCAGTATGTTCAAACAGATTATTGCCTGGGCAGCGCTGGATGCGGGTAAAAATGTTCAATTTATCCAGCAGTACTCGCAGCCGGCCGATCATCCGGTGAGGTCATCCTTTCCGGAAGGTGAATATTTAAAAGGACTGCTTTGCAGGATTAGTTAATTTATTGATTTTTAATCCTCGGGAACATTGTGCAGATGAACAGGCTTCTTTCCTTTATTCATTCTTAAATTAAGCATCTCAACTCCTACAGAGAATGCCATCGCAAAATAAATGTATCCCTTAGGGATGTGCTGATCAAATCCCTCAGCCAATAGGGATACTCCTATTAGAAGGAGGAAAGAAAGTGCGAGCATTTTCACGGTTGGGTGCTTGTTGACAAATTCACTGATACTACCTGCCGAAATCATCATAACAAACACTGCAATTATAACTGCAGCAATCATCACTTCAATATGATCAGCCATACCAAACGCTGTAATAACCGAATCCAGAGAGAAAACTACGTCCAGAATCAAAATCTGAATGATTACTCCTGAAAAGGTTACCACCGCTTTTGCTTCGGATTTATGCTCATCGCCTTCAAGTTTATCGTGAATCTCGGATGTGCTTTTATAAATAAGAAACAATCCTCCTGTAAGCAGAATCAGATCACGACCTGAGATGGCAAATTTTTCGAATAATTCAGCATCGCTGAGGCCGATCCATTCACCAAAATTGAACAAGGGACTGGTTAATGTCATAATCCAACTCAATGAAAGCAATAACAATACTCGGGTTATCATAGCCAAAGCTAAACCAAGCTGACGGGCTTTCTTTTGCTTTTTTGCAGGCAATTTAGACGCCATTATTGAAATAAATATGATATTATCAATACCAAGAACTATTTCAAGTACGGTTAGTGTGATTAATGAAATCCAAATCTCCGGGTTAGATAACCATTCCATATTTTTTAACTTTAATCAAATGTAAATTAAAGTACTTAGAAATAAAACAAAAAACCTTCCTTTAAATACAGGAAGGTAATTGTTAAAAATAAAATGCTCCATAAGAATTTTACTGCTCTATAATTGGATTTTATGATGATTCTGCTATCTGAACCTTTGCCAATTTAGCCTTTATCATTATTACTTGGCCCCCAACTCTTAGGTTTGACGGGTGAGCTTAAGCGTTCAAGCAAATTTACCCTACTATTGCTGTACTTAAACCCGGCATAATTTACTGTCACTTCAAAATAAAAATTCGCTCGCTACTCCAAAACGAATGAAATTCATCAATGAAAATAGCTCATGCTTCGATTTTCCACGCTATTATCAACTTGACCAATAGACCTCGCCTTGCATCAAGGTAAAGGAAATAATTAATTGCTGAGAATCGCATAGGAGGCAAGAGGTCTGATTTCTATTGGCAATCCAATTAATAACATCATGATTTGACTTGTGAACGTGCCATGTAGTTTAAGTTTTCGGCTTTGAACTTTTTGCTTTGAGTATTTTGCCTGTTGCTCTTGGCTCATTCCAGTCCCGTGTTCTGCCCTATTTTTTTGCGCGAAATTGATTCCATATCATGAGATTCAGTGTGGCAAAAAAGATAGCGCTGCCACCCGGGTTTGGTAAACAAGGCTTGGGGTTCTATTATCGGGTTGCCCATCCCGATGGAAAACAGCTCCAGGTAACCTAAACCTTGCCAGAGGAGGTAGCTTCCGGCTGCCGGTAATTTGAAAGAGACTACGGTTTCAAGCCGGAACTACTCCGGAGGAAAGGGCTGCACGAAGGGATAACACAGAAGTATTGCTTTCAAAAATCAAATCAAACGTGCCCGGAGTATCATGAGATTCATAAAAGAATAGTTATAATCTTTCTTATATCAAACTCACATTAAATACAATAAACTAAATTCAGTTCACAGGAAAATTGCCTCTGTCAAATCGACAAATAGGTATCAATTGCCTTAATGGCATTTTGCAGTCTTTCCTCCTCAGTTCCTGAAATTAATTTGTACCTAGCATTGAGGGCCTGTAATTCCTTATGCCAAATCTCCTTAAAATGTTCCCGCAAATGCGGAAAATCGCGAAGGGGGTCTTCCTCCCAGGGAAGATCAATATCCATTAATAAATAGAAGTCATATTTGTGTACTGGAAGCTCATCAAGTACTTCCTGAGGTGCACGACCAAACATATGATCGCTCCAGATCTTGACTGTAATGAAGGTTGTATCACATATCAAAA
>Ga0169931_10003795_pt1 | contig 23817 bp, 14 predicted proteins | sample Kivu_15m_20L_FD_129675 | JGI IMG/M metagenome (GOLD analysis project Ga0169931, IMG submission 129675) | Freshwater microbial communities from Lake Kivu, Western Province, Rwanda to study Microbial Dark Matter (Phase II) - Kivu_15m_20L... | ecosystem: Environmental > Aquatic > Freshwater > Lake...
GCTAGCTGCTACACCATCATATGTGATTTAATCAATGATTTTGGGATCTTTTTAATAGCGAAGACTCCTCCCATGGTCTTGTGCTGAGCAAAGTAGACACATCCAAACTTACCTTAGCCTAATTTGCGACCCATGACAAAGTCATTGACACAGCAGCCTCCTGATTACTTTTTGACTTCAGGTTATTTCTTGGTTTCAGACTATCTTTATATACCAGATTGTTTTCTTTTTGATGCGCTGGGTGTGGTCAGACTTGTAGGCGTATAAATGGGTCGCTATGCTCTGGGCTACGACATCGAGATATATGGCGATGACTTGACCCCAAAATCAACCTGAGTTCTTGATGGCGTATAAGTAGGCGAATACGGCTTATTCATATACTACTTATCAATATAACTCATTTATTTCTTTTCCTTTACTTATTTCCTATCACTGACCTCCTTATAATCACTATATTTCCTTGCTTTCATATCTTTACTGAACTATAAGTTATCTTTAGTATCTTTTGTCTATTTATCGTCATCTAGTTCAATATAAGTAGGTGTCCGATGGTTACTAACCTTGTACAGCAAATCATTTTGTTTCTGTTTAGTCTTCTTCAACGCCTCTAGTTATTTCTTCATATTATCCATCTTTTCCTTCAATCTCTGTCCTTACTCATTACTGGCGTCGAATAACTAGAAAGTAGACCTGGTATGTGCTCCAACAAAATTACTACCACTTGTAAATCTCTATCTATGTCCTATTTCTTTAGAATTATATGAATCGTTTACCATACTATCTGCATAACTTTTTGCGGTTCGTTTGTTCATGGTGGATCGCATGAAGTCACTAAACTTTGCAGGTTGCTCTTACTCGTAACGATTCGATTATGAAACTACTATCCGCCTTGCCATCTGTCCGTTCATAGTCTGACGTAATAAAGATGTCTAGTAATCGATTTTCTTCAGGTGGTCGAATTGTGAAGTGACGGGGTGTAACGTTGAAGAGGCAGAGTGGAGAGTGGAAGGCGAGGATTATGGTGGTAGGAGGGGGCTTATGGGTTTATGTGGGCTTTTTTTGAAGTTTAACTGGTAGGGGCTGCTTAGAGAAGGCTAGGGGAAGGAAGTGCCAAAGCGATTGCTCATTTTGATGATAATTATATTACGCCATCCCACCAACAGTCACAAACAATCTAGAATAATCATAGCAACATTCAACCTAGAATCAGACTACTCACTTACTAAAAGAATGAAACTTTTATTTTTATGTGATTGTAGTTAAAAATGATGCCTATGGCCAATTTGCATATTAATGGGCTATTTATCAAAATGATAATACTTTATAAGCATGACCAAGCGAGCAGCCGCCTACGATATCAACGAACATACCTACGAAGAAACCTAAAGAGGGACAGTGCCGCAAGAGAGCAATACTAATCATATGGCAGGACGCAAGTAAGAGTTGGGTTAGTCAGGATTTATAAGATCAGTAGGCCTTTGGAATCAGGACCTGCGCAGTCAAGCAATATCACACTTAAGATACATGGGCTGGATTAGCCGAAAAAATCAGATTAGGGCTCGAATAAAGGCGAGAAGACTTAGCAGAAGGATAAGTAAAATTTGAATGATTCAGGCCGGTAAAGTCAATCTTTGACACTCACAATAACGGAATTGGATTGTTTACTAACAACATTTTTACCAACATTTTCTCAAAAAAACCATCACTAGCATCAACTACACTAAATGATTCGTCTAAAGCTCCATAGGCTAGCAAAAAAGAGTAAAAATCATAGGAAATATCCTTAAAACAACCTGTCTAGACCAAGCCTGAACAATCTCCTTTCGCTTCTATTTTCTCAAAGCCTTCCACTAACATATTCTCGGATAGTCGACCAGCCATCTTCGGAGGAGGACTTTTCTCTCAAAACAAGCCTTTTTCAGCTGATAATGGTGCTAAAGGCAATTAGTAGGAAGATGCTTAGGGAGACAGCTAAGGTCTAGCTAATTAGCAGAACATGGCTAACGATCCCTCAAAAAGTTAAGCCAAGTTCGAGTACACATCAGACTGTAAGGTCTTGTGGTCGGGCTAAGCTAGCAAATTCAAAAAAGATTCGGGAGATCTTGTCGAAAAAGTGTTGTTAAGTGTAATGGTCGAGAACAAGTCCAAGCTGTGCTACTTGACCGCGTCTCTTAAAGCAACTAAGACAGTTATCTATTCAGGTCTAATCATTCCTCATAAGAGCACTCTTAGACTCATTAATAACAAGGCAGAAAATATGTAAATTTTGTTGTTTTCACTCAACAAACAACAACTGTAGGCTCATCGGGTCAAAATCCAAATAAACGATTCAGAAAGTGCAGTAAAATGTGCAGAAAATATCGAAAAAGTCATCGCTGGACAACACAACGAAACCTTATCCAAGAAAGAAAACGAAGAGAATGCTAATTAACACAAAAAGGAGACAAATGTTAAAGAATCAGAAGATAACGAAAAGAAAGAGTAAGAATTGAAAAAGAGTGTCTGACCATTGATGTTGTAAAGTAAAAAACTTAAATCTTTAATAAATTCCCTATAATAGTACTGTATTTTGATTGATATTTTTGATGTTTACAAGGATATTCATTATTTTTTAATATTATTTATCCAATGTCAGAGTAGGCCAAAGTTCAGATCGAAGAGTCAGCCGACAATTAAGCCAAAAGTACAACATACTTCACTCAGCCAATAGCAGATGGAATAACATCTCCAGCGACGAAGACGACGACAACTCCTAACAATCATAGCAAGATTAAGCCGAAGCCACCAAAGCAGTCCCAGCATAGCAATCGTCCCCCGAGGTCCAGCCACAAGAATAAAATAAAAAGAAATAGCCGACTATCGTGCCTTTTGATCCTAAGAAACGATTCAGAGGAGATATGAGGAATATCAAGACGGTCAAGGGAGGCTTCAAGCCATAAAAATTGTAGAAAAAGAAGTTTGAACTCAACACCATCCAGAATCCTTTTGCGACTGGCGATGATGCTTCCGACTAATAAGAGAAGCAAGTGGAGTAAGAGAAACAATAGGAGGCGGTTCAGGAGTAGCCTTAGGAAGACAAGAACAAAAAAGTTAAAAAATCAAAGAAACAGCAAGAACAAGAATAGATGGCTGCTTTATTGAAAGCTCTAGGCCAGGACAAGTAGCAAGACAAGGGGGAGTAGGGTTAGAAAAAGAAGAAGAAAAAGAAGAAACCTGCTAAGAAAAACTAGTAGGATAACTAGTAACCCTAAGAACCAGAACAAACCAACTAGAACAAACCCGCATAAGATTTCAATGTCGACAGGTAAACATCTAAATATTAAGGGAAACAATCGAAGCTGTGATGCGCAAAAAAGCAGAAGCTGCCACTAAAGCCAAAAAGAATAATAAGTCGAATATTGGCAATGCGGCCAAGAAAGCTATCGAGGAACGGTAGACCAAGAATAAAGGAAAAAAGGTCTACGTAGATTTATGAGTTTGATACTTATTACATATCCATACCTCACTCACATTCAATCAATACATCAGCAAGCACTTCATATATATATCAAGAAGAATAGAAAAGAAAAAGAAAAGCTTTTTTTGAATATTTTTTAGCAAATTCTCTTTAAAATTGATTTTTTGTTGTTGTTAAATAGGATTATCTTCCACGCTTGTAAGTTGATGTTGTATGTTGTGGTAATAAGTTATATTAATATGTAGACAAGCAACCAAAACTACGGCTCACACTACCCCCGTTCCCAATCCAAGAAAAACTCCATCGACAAGCACTAATCTATTGGCAAAACCACCCTTCAATTCATGATCAACAAAGACAAAGGAAATTATTTGCTCGAACAATAAAACATCGCACAGAGATCCAGGCACGGCCTGTTCACCCAACCAATGCCGATCGCCTCAGGTGAACCTTATGAAGATAAAAAACGTATTTTTATTGTAATTTAGCTGATTAAGTACCTAAGGGAGTTAGTGTCAACCAACGTATGGTGCAAAAAGTAGGTCCTTAATTGTTCTAAAAAATGGGTAGCACTAACATCGGAGATCTATACAAGGATAAATTTAAAGAAACTCAGCTATACGTAAAAGAAAAACAAGATTTGTCAATCCATAACAAAGCACTGCTGGCAGGTGGCAAACAAAAACTAGTGTATTCATTTAATTATCCAGAAAACATTCTGAGTTCGAGCACATGAAATAGTTCTAAGATAAGCAGTATAATACTCGAGATGATTTCGGTAAAGTTAAAACAGGTCTGAAGAATATCACAACTGGCAATATGAAAAAAGGATTCGGAAACACGACCTATGGACATCTTTTCGGAGCATATCCCTACCAAGGATACCCACACTAGGCTCAGCTCGATGCTTAATCCAAGGATAAATTGCTGCATAAGGCTAAAATCCACAAGCCTTTTAATGGAGTCCATCAACCTAATGCTACATTTACTCCAGACTACGTTGCTTACCGTAATGAGGGTGATGTTTGGCAGCCAAGAAACGATGATACTCAGTATCGAAGCAAGACCACGCAGAAGTGGAAGTACAATAATGCAAACAAAAAAGGACTTTATGGCACTTTCACTCAGTTCCCAGCCTATGTGGAGGAGGGATAAAAGAAGAGAGAAGCCATTAAGCACTAGAATGTGTGGAGACCTAATTTCAACGGAACTTCCAAGGGCCAGGGAGAAACATTAGCGAGACCTTGTCCAGCTGTAAGCCAGATGGTGCTTAATAGTCTTGGCAGAGACAAATGATGATAATAAGACATCATATACACTTCATCTAATATATGCTCTCTTGATCAATATCATAAAAAACGTGAAAAGATAGACTATTTTGTATGATGATTTGATAAAGATAGACTAATTTTTATGATTTTCAGTCAAAAGTAAACAATTCGTTTCGACAACTTTCAGATACTTTTCTCAAGATTTATTTTAAAAAATCCCTTAAGCCTGAAATTTACGTTTAAAATATAACAGTAAGAATCCTATCAATAATAAGAAACAGTTGGATAGATAGTGAGTTTTCCTCGCTGAATAATAAATACCTATAATCGAATGCAAGAAGAAAACATAGAGGAACATGCACCACGATAGCCCAAACGTGGTCTATACTAGAAAACCAACGCCTATACTCAACGCGTGGCCTTTCAACAAGTACTCACTCTACTTCTATTCATCATCCAACTAGTCTTGCACAGCGTGTTCATGATGCCAGCCGTAGTCGATCACGGCCATCCAGTCTTATGGGTACTAGTTGGCATCCAGTACGCCCTCCTCCTAGTAATCGCATACGATTACTGCTGGATAACAAACTAAGACCCAGTCGACGACCTCATCCTCCACCCCTAACAAGCCGACAAACTATCTCCCTGGGAAATGCGAATATGCTCAGTATGCGCATGCCGGGTCAAAAAGAATAGCTATCACTGTATGAGATGCAATCGATGCACATAGGAATTTGACCATCATTGCAAATTTTTGAATAACTGTATTGGATCTAAAAACTACTAAACATTTTTCAGACTGTGCTTGGTGTTCACGATATACAATTTGGTGATAATTGGACAAGTTATATGGACTCTTGTGGTTACTTTTGGAGAAAAACAACTGGCATATACTGGAGTTCAATGGGGTATACTTACTCTTGGTATACTTTCATTTATTTTGTTGATATTCGTATCTACTCTGACTATTTTTCATGTTTACATAATAATATGTTAAGGAACAAGCACATACAACTTGATGTTCAAAAACAAAAAAAAAACCAGTCATATAAACCCGAGTGTGTGGGATGCCCCCAGATCAGCACAAAGATTCAATCGACCGAAATCAGCTCCATTTTCTAACTAAGATGTATGATATATATTTTGTTTGTTTTGTCAACAAAGTATCAATATAAACTTATATTTATTTAGATCATGAGTATGTTTGTTATGTTGTGATATTTTTTGCATTTTGTACAGTTAATAGTGTAAGTTAATCATGAAAACCTACGACTAGTAATAGATCGAAGAATCAGTCTGCGACCGATCAGCATAACTATGGACCGTGGCTCTCAATCGACGCAAGAAAGATACAGTTGCTTTTCCAGTCCGCAACTCAGCATCGGTCAATCAAAAACATGTCTAACTACTCAACTAAAAAATACAAAATTAAGTAGCAAACTCTAAACACAAAGATTTGTAGATCTCTATCTTGAAACAACAAATCGCAGCTCTAGCATAGTAGACCACTCTTTCTCGAGTTCAACCATAGCCAAAAAATCATTTTAAACCTAAAATGACTGAAGAAAAACAAAAGAAACGTAATAAAACCAAACAGAATCATTCTGTAACAGAAATATGCGAGCAAGATACACCGCTTTAATAGATTTCTAAAGAAAAAATATTAGCTTTACTGGGCAGCACTTCAGAGTATCATTCTTTTGTAGAATATTACAGAAATTATGAGTTAGATTACCTATGTCACTATGCGTAGACCAATCCAAGGATCAAATACGGTGAAAAAAGTAAAGTACCTCCTAGTGATGGATAGATCATATAATAAATGCGAAAACTTAATGAAAAAGAAGGACTAGGACTTAAAAAATACCACCAATAACTAATACTAGCCCACATGCAAGACTACTACACCCGCACAACAGACAAAAAAATAAAAACAGCAAAATAGATCTACCAAACCAAAATCCGAAAATAAAAACAAAAAGCCTAATAAGACGTCCTATAATCCTTAAGAAAATGCAAAGAAGCATAGCTAACAAGACAACTAGTCCGTTCAAAGAAGAAAACTTACAAAAATTGATATTCTTTCATATTTGACAACTAAAGTGATATATTCATTTTTAAATATAACTCGGCTAAGTCAAAGAGATCGATTCTAGTGGTATCTTCAGTTAAGATGTCTGCTCAAGACAAACCGACTTTCTTAGTGCCGGACGTTAAGAACTAGTAGGTTGACTTTGACTTCAATGATTCACCAGACACCAACGTTACGCAGAAGTTCCCGGAGAGAGGGAGACCTGTTGATCACAATATGCAAGATTTTGGAAGCGATGTTTAGATGCTGGGTCCACAGAGACAGGGGTTGAGAACAAATGTGCAGCAATCAACAGGGCTCACATCTACTTTTGGATCAGGATCGAATGGAGGGTTCGGATAAGGATTTACAGGAGCATTTGTTTCTACTGATGGTTTCGCAGCAAACGATGGCCATGGATCAAGTACTTAGAAAAACGAAGGATTTGGAAGCTCAGAAAATTTTGAAGGTTCATTAAGGTTTGCAAAAGCATAAGAAAAAGACACATCTGGAATGTTTGGAAAGGCAAATGATAAGCCTTCAGATGGCTTTGGAAGTGATCAAACATTCGAAGCATTTGGTGCTTCAGACACTTTTGGAACAGGCCAGGCCTTTGGTGGTGGTAATGAGTAAGGATTCGGCATCGTCAAACAAAATGCAGACCCTAGCTAGGATGCAAACAATAATCGATTTTAAGATAGGGGTGGCTTTATCAACAGAAATTCCTATGAAAACAGAGGAAATTACAATAGAGGTTCTTTCAACGATAGAGGAGGAACATTCGGTAACAGAGGAGGAAGAGGTGCATACAGTAATCGAGGAGGTGGAAGAGGTGCATACAACAATCGAAATGGAGCCTTTAACAATAACTTTGGTAGAGACACAAATGATTTCAGAAACGACATAAATCAGTTCGGTAACAACACCAACAATCAGTTTGGTACCAGTTAAAATAATTTTGGAGGAGGCAGCAGCGATGTTGGCGCCAGTGCTAGCTAACAAGGATTTTTCAATAGAAGTGATCAAGGTGCTTTCAATCGTGGGGGATACAACAATCGAGGTTCGTTTGGCGATCGTCGTGGAGGATCCAGAGGTGGCGGAGGAGGTTTTAGAGGCTCTAGAGGGGGATTTAGGGGAGGATACAGAGGTAACGGAGCATTTGGCGATAATCAATTTGGAGATAGAGACCAAGGAGGCTTCAGAAGTCAAGGAGCATACAGGGATAATAGTTATCAAAGAAATCAGTTCGGAAACTCAGGAGGGTTTAGATAAAATAACAACGGATGGAACAATGGTCAAAATTCAGCTCCAAACTAGCCTCAGGCAAGTACAGTCAAAGTCGAACCTCAAAAATCACAGTTCCCAGAACTATAAACTGTTCGTTTGGCCCGTCCTCTTGTCTAGTTCTCAGTGCTTGGCACCAGAATCTCAGTAGCTCAGCGAAAAATACGCGAACAAAAGAACATCTAAGTGCTAGTTCTTCCATTTTTAACTCCCAAATTCTAGCTATCAGGCGGAGACATCATCAACCACTCCAGAGGCAATTACCGTGAAACTTTCGAGAACAAAAAAGATCTCATTCTGGGCCATCCCTACTTCTAGAAGGGCACAGTTGGAAGCAAACTCAAAGAAATAATTTTCATTCAAGTCAACAAAGAAAACGCAGGAACTCTATTGGCATCAGGCATCGCTTCAATGCTAAAGACATTCAACAAAGAAACTCATAATCTCGAAGAAGGAAGAATCGTGATCCCATTATGCGAGGAGCTGGGCAGCTGCACAGAAGTGTTCAAGCGCACTGTTGAGACGATTGAAGAGTTGGGAGGACTATACGAGATCAAGGCTATTGAGTTCAATGTCAATACTATCCAGAAACATTTGATGAGAGATGTGACGGGTTCGCTTATGGAGGTCGTGAAGACATTATTCCAGCAGAATAAGATCTGCCTCATTTGATCCAACAAAGCCAAATTATCCTAAAAAAAAATTATTATATCAAATGTTTTATATATTTATTGAACAATTACTAACGATAGATGATCACAGGAAGAGCAACTGTTAATTGCGACTCATCTTCATCAATTTCAACACAACTTATAATTATTTTTAATATTCCTGTCTTTTTGTCATATGTTACTGCGTGCGCTTCTGTACAGCTGAAACTGGCAAACCATAAGGAAGACCTCCCACAGCTACTACTCCTTTTTTCAGCGACTGATAAATTTACAAAGGGTACTCACTCAGATCAGGTCGATCTATTATATATTGTCTAGCTATTCCACTCGGATTGTCCTGATCTTTTACCAAAATATTCTATCTGCCTCGTCTGAATGTCCTCTATTAGTTTTACGGCTAGTAATAGCGGTCTTAAGTCTGCTACTAGGGCAGATATGGTCTTCTCTATGGTCTACCATACTAGCGATTAGGCTAAGGTATGATGTTTCTGAATTGCTGAACAGGTTATGGTCTTGGCTGAGGTTGAGGCTGGTACTGATTTTCTAGTTTTTAAAAATCAAAAGGTTGTTTGCATTTGGGACAGAAATGATTATGATTTTTAATGATCCACTGTCTGATACATTCCTAATGGAAAATATGCCTACAAGGCAGCATGACTCCTTACTTGATTTCTTAGTAACAAACTGTACAAGTCAAATCATGAAAAGCCTCCAACTATTGTCCTTTTACTTTTTTGAGAAGACTCATAGTGCGCGTAAGTCTTTTGATTCTACCGAAAGATTATATGGTTTTTTTGATTTGGCCGACGTTGTCGATACAGCAGATGATAAAGAAGAAAGGTTAGCTGAATTTATAGCTGATCCATAGGGATATCAGCAGTTGTATGATCAACCTTGGAAGGTTGATGAGTAGTCCAGCTGTAGCTAGAAACTAGTCGGAATTGTTGAAATGAGTGAAAGTGTATTTTTCATAGAAATCTACTGCAAATTGAAGGAACGGTTCAAGAAGTAGAGTTGCGGTTGAGAACATGTAGTAAAGGAAAAGGGCTTAGCTTTAATCAGCTAGGGAGAGAAAGTTTTTTCCAACTGCCTTGAGAATTTGATAGTCGAAGAAGAAAAGTATTAGAAAGAGTGCCATGGCTTGGTAATGCTTAAAAAGCGAGGCTGAAGTTGTGTGGACGTGAACCAACTTTGTTATATATTTTTTACGTATTATGCCCTGAAAACTAAATGAGAGTGCAGAACAAATAGGAAAATGAGAAGCACTAGTACGAGATAGACCTGGAAGCCAAATTGAAGTTCGATCAGATACGAAAAAAATACGATATCTATGATCTTCATCTTCAGTTTATCAGTGATTTTCTACATAAAACCAGATGTACTATGACTTCTCCTTCAGTAGTGTTGCCAAAAAAGCAAAATACAAAGATTTTGTATCCTACTATGGCCAAACTTAAGACTGCGTTGTAAAGGATGAAAACGCAGTTTTGATCGGTTAGATATGTTAGGATGGCGGGGAAGTAACCTGAGCCTTTTGATAGTTATTCGGTGACGGTGTAGGCGAAGAGGAGGGCTGTGGTTATGAGGTAGAGGGTTGTCAGGTCAACCATCATATACGTATATAAACTCAAGAGAATCATTGAATAGATCAAGATGTTTAAAAAAGAAAAAATATATATAAAAACTGAAATAGGTAAATCAAATACTGAGGTTAGAGTCATCATTTGAGCGTGACTTCATAAAAGAAGCAGTGTTTGAGCGTCTCCTAAACACTAATTCTTTCCCTGGGATTAACCATAAGCAATTTCTTGAGCAAGTCGATTCCTTCTTCATCCACGCCCTTGACACCGAACTCCAGTTCACTGAATTTAGGATAGCTGGGTCTAAAGTACTCCATTTACCTCATTTCTGGAAAATTCTAGATACGAGGAGTGCCTCTGAGCTATAGTATTTTCATGAGAACTCCAAGTTCACTGCTGGCTCGGAACAAAGGCTTACCCAGCATCATCTATGCAACAATACACCCAATAGCCCACATATCTACTTGTTGGTCGTATTCTTGACTGCCCATAAGTATCTATGGAGCCCTATACCAGAGTGTAGCTATGTCCTAGGTATGTTTTTTTTGACCAAACTGGTTCAATTTAGCCTGGCCGAAGTCACACAACTTTATAGTGTCCTAACTGCTAACTAGAATGTTCTGAGGCTTGATGTCACGATGCATGATTCCCTTTCTGTGCAAATATTGAACCGCCAGCAACATCTGACTTGTATATTTCTGTATTTAAACCCAGTTACCTTGATCTGTTTGATTCCTAGTGTCTTATCACCCTTGATGATATCATGTAATGTGTAGGGATGGTACTCCATAACGAAGTAAAGATTGTTTTCTTCGTAGCTGTATCGAGCCTAAGTAATCCTGAATCTAATCTCATCTACGCCACTATGTTGGGATGTTTGAGTGTTTTAAGTATAGATATTTCTCTCAAGGCTCCAACAGGTATACCTTAGCTGTGCTTATCTTATCGAATTTTGATCTTTTTGAGTGCCATTCGGGTTTGAGTCTGTTTGTCTATCACTACAGCGACTGCTCCAAAAGTGCCCTAGCCGATGCTAGAAACGTACTCGTATCTAGGGGCAAATGCAAGGGACTGGCCAGGTTGGGTGATGGTGCCGTTCTTGAGGGAGATTTTTTCCATTTGATTATGCAGACTTACATCAGTCAATATTTAGATTACAAGTAATATTAGACTTGATATTTATGACAAATAAATGAGTCGATTTTGCTAAATTAATAAAACAAAACTAAGAAATATAGAGCTTACTCAGCTTTTTCTTGAAGATAAGAAAGTATATTGTCTATAAAGCTATATTAAACGTTTGTTAATTTACTGGTTTTTCTTGCCTTACTTGTACAACAAAAATAGTCTAATAAAAAACAATATTATGGTTCTATGTATGTTTATAGCTGTTATGGATGAATGATACAGTCGCATCTTGAATGGATCACAGATTGATGACCTTGTGTATGAAGCCATGATGACTGATCTATCCTACTACCAACGTCCACAAAATAATGTTCAGAATACTTCCCACGACTACCAGGTTAATTCTCGCCCAATGGCACAGCCACGAGCATACCAGGAAGAGAATGGTCGAAGTGAGGAACCAAAAAGGTAGTAGATTGATATACTTGCGGCTCAGATGATCTTGTTTAGTACATGGCTACCTCCGTCGTTGCGCAACAAATGGTAGAAACAGCCGATGAACACGATGAAGGTGTAAAATACGATGTTGAGAGCGTTCTTCGTCGTCTGCGTGAAAATTGGATCAGGTTGGGGTGTTTCATCCTTGCGAGATTTGACTGTCTTGTAAACTAGTCCAGCTGCGTAGCTGAGTAACACGATCATTGAGAAGTAGTATGCAGTATTAACCACGATGTTGCTCTAGGCTTCGAAGGTCTTGATGGACTTCTGCCAGAAGAAGTAGCTCACCAGCTATTCGAGGCCGTCATCTGCAGTCCAGGAGAGGAAGAGGTAGGAGCCTGGGTGTTGGGTTGGTTACCTAGTATGCTGGTGATTCCCATGATGGTGTAGATGGGCAAACGAGTTTGAATCTGGTCCTCCATCGATCTTATATTTTCAATATAATTTAAAGCCCTATCAAACATACTCATCACAGGATACTAAATCGTTAATTTTGTCATTTACTTGAAAATGCATAAATAACATCAGCAACAGAAATAGTTCATAATTATTTTTATAAATGGTTAAGCTAAGTTAAATCAGATAATGTAAAAACATGATTTAATTTGGTTAGAGTTTCTACTAGCATAATTAAGAGATATGGCTACTAAAAGCTATAACTAGCAAAGATTTCATGCTTGAGTGAGATATGCACTTTTGACTACGATTAGTCGGAGAGATTATAGAAAGCAACGTTTGATTCACCCATCAAGTCACTCGATTCCTTACGTACCAGGCCCAAAGTAAAGAAAAAATAATAAAGCACAGAAAGATCACTAGCGAACTAGTGTTGGGACGATTAGGAAAATGGAAAGATAAGCCAACAAGAAAAAGAGCATTGGAGATGGAGATTAGCCAGCCACTTAAAGAAGCTCTGTGCTGCAGTTTTTCATAACTCAATCCAAGCGGTTACCATGGCTTTCAGTAGCTAAGTAACGATAACGAAAAAAGTAATAGTAGCCCTTGTTTTCATAATAATAGGACTAATCCAAACACAAAAAAAATGATTGAAACTCACAACATATCATTATTATTTTAATATCAAATACTTTCTTATTTATAGTTAAATTATTTGGAAATGAGCAGTGCTACCCAGCTAGAACGCAACTGCGCATAACTACAGAGCGAATTAGCCGATCTTCTGCATGTGGGCACCATCAACATGCGCACAGTCGTAGTAGAAACACAAACCATGGGCCCATAAGTAACCGAGGAAGTCGAGTACTTTTGCGGCGTGCTCGATTAAATCACCAGTATGCTTGCATGCAGACCAGCCTTGCATATGGACTACTTGATTACTCGCCAGATCCAAGGCGAGGAGGAAAGCGTAAGACGATAGCGATTGACAGAGTATGAGGAAAAGATCTACGACCAACGAAGAATCATCAGCGATAAAGAAGCCTTCTTCTAGAGTTTGTTAAGACCCAAGAAGAAACGAACAAGCCAGCAGACTACAGAATAGTTCCAGCAGATGCGCATTAAGGAAAGATAGGCCTAGGAGAGAAGGAAAATGGAAGCTATAGAAAACGAGCTCAAGACGTTACAAGAACTCAATAAAATAATGAATAGATAGCCCAAATAGGACATCAATAAGGGTTTAAAGGACAAACTGACTTGTTCGATAGCAGATTCGACCAATGTAAGCATGCCCGATGCTGAAGGACTCACAGATCTTCCTTTAACTCTGCCTGTGGTCAGCAAACAAAAATAAAACACTTCACCTGGAAGGAACATATAAGGTATTCCAACTAGCAAGCATGTCAGGACTAACAGTCGCAACAATATAATCAAAGCCGCCTTTATGAAAGAAACTGTAGCATCGGCTACCGCCAAAGAATCTACTTATAAACAGTAGAATATAATGAGAGTGGAGAGGATCAACAAAGTTAGATAGGAAAACAAGTAGTTATAGGCAATATATGCTCAGCTGGGCTAGGCTATGACATTCAAACAGAAGAAATACAAACAACTTAGAGTTCATTACTAGAATAGAGTAAAGTAGCTTATCGAACAGTAGTAGATTCTCAAAATAACAAAAATGCAGTAAAACTGGAGACACTAGCGCTGCACACCTCCTTAGAATCCAAAAAGACGCACAAGTTCTATGAGCAAATACTGAATACTTTAATGATCTTTCGAATGTTGTTCTTTTTAATTGATTTTTATCATATTTACAAAGTAAGTAGATCAGTGATGCTGCGAGTAGGTCTTCCAGCTAAAGTGCTTGATAATCAACGTATGAGCTCTTTTGTAGCCGAAACAAGCCGCAGCCTGCATCAAGTACAGTTCTCTATTATCCCTGTAATGATTTTATAGGTGACTTTCCATCTGCAGGTCCAATTCTTCCATCTTGATATGAATATTTCTGATTTCTTACAAAAGCGACTGGTACTCGATGACCATCAATTTCTTGTGACACATTTTCTCCTTTTTTAGTTTGCTCAGGTCCATTTGTTTTATCCTCTACCCTATCTACGCGTAGATTTCTTTGTTATTGAGTCCTTCCAAATCACAACTTATGTCCACGACTCTTCCTTTCTCTCTCTACCACAACTACAACAAAGAAGTGTTCTTTACATACTCTTGTTGTAAAACTGTCATTTTTTGCAAAGATTTTCTGTATTTTTTAGGCACAGCGTCAGTCAGCTAGCTCTAGACCACCCTATCTGGCCGAACTGTCTACCTGTCCTGTCGCTTCGGAGTCGATAAAGGAGTTTGTTTTCTAATTCTTAGACTAGTGGTCGAACTTCCTATTTGATTCACAAATTTTCGCTTTGCTTATAGCAGTTTCTAAGCTTGTTGTTAGCTAGCTGCCTTCTGGAAGAGAAATTGTCGGCATCTTCGATCTAGATATGTAGGAAACTCGTAGAAGACCATTTCTTATTACTTTATCTCAAGTTTTTTGATTAGCCATACCAAACCAGTCTATCTGACGTCGCTGCCGATTTTCAAAGAGTACTTATAGTATTCTTTCTATGCGACTTTGATACTTCTCAGCTACTACTATAGTCGACCTATCGCATCCTATAGACCTTCGATAATCTGTTTTATGTGGGCGGTTTTGAGCTAGTTGTTGTCCATCTGTGCTCTTCGTTGGCTACGACCCTACCCGCCTCGCTAGACTCTTATATTCGACAACGATTTATGTGAAGATTTCAAACAAGAACTCATCTACTAGTCATGAGTCCTCTCTTATACTTTCAATCTATTTTTTTCTTAAAAACAAGAATGATACTAAGTCCTTGATTCGAAAAGAGTCTTCATTTTAGCATTAATCTAAGCCTACACTGCATTTCTCCGTGAGTCTAGTTCTTGCTTAAGTAGCTTAGAACTGTTCTATATAAGCGAATATCGGGTCATATGATTACTCTAACTCGAGTGAGTCATATCTATGATTTAAAGTCCCTTTTCGACCTCTGCTTTATAATTTTAACCTTATATAAAATTTCTACAATGTCTTTAACTATTTTTCCTGTTCTCCATATCCTTTTGATGAGGTTTCTTGATCAACAAAGTCTGATCGAATCTTTCTTATCTTCTTAGTTTTTACCACTATTATAGATTCGTTTCCATATCTATTGCGGGTTTCAGGGATACTGTGCTCCTGGTGTCTCCGCTCTAGCCGAGATGCTGGTATATCTAGGAAAGCATCATTATGTGTCCTTATTATTTTAGTTGTCGTCTTAGATGGGCTTATTATGGTTTTCTGTTTTATTTTCTAAACACTTTGATACTGTTGGTCAGATCTTCTGAATCAACACATGAGTACTTTATTTTAGATGGAGGGTCTTGAACTGCATTTTTTGTAGGAATTTGGGTAGTTCTTATTTGGGAGTGATTTGATAGAAATTGAGAGAATTTGTATCCTTGCTTATGATTTTGTGACGGATTGTTTGCTACTAGATCTCGCGTAGACGCAGACGGCATCGTTTGACGGCTGCTAGTTATTGTTTGGAGGTGCGGTTCCAAGTGTTCTTAAACTCTTCCATTATTATAATTCTATCCTAAAGCACTGTAGTATATTTTCATTTATGATCTAGATGCATCTTAATCAAAAAATATGCTCAAATTATGTTCATAGACTGACCTCTTTACCTTAATTAGCATTTATAGACAATTCGATTAACTAAGTACTGCTGACTATCATTGACGCTCATCAAGGGAAGGCTGCCTCGAGTTCTAAGGCAAAGCCTATGGAAACTCATCCAGCATCGACTTCTGCGTATTTCTAAGCCCACTCGCTCTAGATACTTTAGATCTGCCGTCGTGATTTGGCTCAGGCGGCTTTAAAAAGTCATAGTTGTTCTACGGATTCTTGTTATCTTTTATGTTCTACTAATCTGTCTTTGTGGCTTGAACCTTGGAGCTAATGTTTGTTTTATTATGTGTATTTTTAGGGCCTTTTTACTAGGAACCAGCACAGCCTCCCATTTTCAAACCACAATAAAAATATAAAGTAATAGACTCGGTTATAGTATTCTAGTGCTTTGATAAATCACAATAAAAGAATATTGTTTAGTTTAAATTTTAGTAATTGTTGCTTATAGATGCGACTGATTGCTGTTTGTAATATAAATAATGAGACCAACATTAATATCAATACTAAAATAATTATTGTATGAAGCCTCGTTGTTTTATTTTACTTACGAACCACTTCTTTTCATGCACAATACTCTCTTTTTATAAAATACTTATTAAAGTAAACTTAGTCTATCATTGATACCCGATAAACGATACGAACTAAACCCTGCAAATCGGACATTTATTTGACGACTTTTTAAAACTCTGCGCACAGCCCTGACAAATACACATATGTCTGCATGGCGTAAGTATGATATTCGCTGGATTACTGAGACATATCGAGCACTATTGATTGCTACCCACTTTGAAAACATCATCAGAACCGTAAATCTACTTAAGTCCAAAGGCGAGACTGCTCCACTAGATACACCTATATCTACCTGAAGAGATTTAGAATGACACTTGTATTTCTTATCCTGAGGGTCACATACATACTGGTGGATGAAAAACATCGATTGACCGTTTTTGAGCACTGGCTACAATATCACAAAAACTTTTTATTCTCGCATTCTACTAGGCACCACCAATAGTCTATCTCCACTCGGCTCTGAAGCATTTTTTCGATTGATTTTTTATACATACTTGACTCCTTGGATTTATACAGTGAGCCCAGTGCTGTTGACTTGTTATTCTCCATCTAACAAACAGTAAATATTTATCTACTTTTGATTGATCACCCGAATTCTTATCTAGTTTGCATCCCTATCGATGTCAACAGACTAAACCATAAAAGTCAGATTGACCTACTAGGGTCGACTGGGGTCGTTGGAAAATTTGTTACTAAGAAAAGGTGAAGTTTATAAGGGAGTGTGATCTAGTTTTATGCTATTTGTGAAACCATGGTGGACGGTGATGTAGCTCTATCGCTCGACAGAGGGTGCTGGCTGTGGTCTGTCTCTCTTTTTGTTTTTGTTTTTGGATGGCACCGAGATGTCTTACTTACCTACACACTGACCCATAATATTAATATACGCTGACTTTCATCTCTAGAGTGCCATAAACCACAAACAAATCAATTTTTAAATCATTACTTAAAAAGACTTACTTCCATATAAGAAACGTATTGATCTGATTTCTCTCATAAACAATATATTTAATGCATATTACTATATGAGTATGACATTTATGTTACATTTTTAATTTGAATAATGGGCAACAAGATCCTCGGCAAGCGTTCCCGCAACTTCTACAAAGGCTTCAACCAGCGCCAGATAACCTACCTCTAACAAAAATTCTAATCCCTCTCTTAAAACGGAGTCATCAAGAAATAACTCTTCATCTAAGCATATCAACTATCATAAGAAATATTCAATGCTTTCATGTTATAGGCCGATTACTAGCAAACTGGTAGTATTGATCAGTATGAGTTTGTGTGTTTGGTCAGTCATTTGTGCAATTTGACGATTGATTAGCTCGGGTGTAAATTGTTTGGAATGCTGGCGAGTGGCAAAAAAGGATTGAAATAAGAAGGATTATTGCCTTTTACTTCCATGTGTATGAAGTATAACAAGTATATCTAGAAGGGAACTCTGACTTAGCAATAGATAAAGAAAGCTAATCAAAATAAATTCAGAAAATATGACTTCGACAAGAGCAAATCGATATAAATGGAAGAGTTCTGTAAGATTTGTAGAAAAGATCTAGATTACAAGACCTGGCTGTTCAATATGGGACTCATTACTAAAAATCAAATGGAGTATCAAGATCAGATCTATGATCTGGTAGACTCAGATGTGGGCGAAGAAGTCTAGAGACATCTGACAACTACTGATCCTAATGTTGATAGGGTCAAGAGAGGAGCTTAGCATAGACAGAATGAAGATTAGTTCCATTTGTAGGAGGTAGTGGGTGACCAATCTGCGCCTATCCCCAAACCATGGATAAAGGAATCATCTTAGATCACTTAAAAAGATTTAGGAAAACAACTTTTCGAAGGAACTCCTTTGAACTAGTTATCACTCTAATATGTATTAGGATATCGAAGTCATGATTGCAGGAATAATCTTAAATTCGATAGCAAAGACCAAATAGTTTACCATCAGGCTGCACTGGGTATCGTAATGAGAGAGAAAGTCAACAGAAAAGCTGATGAGCCTTAGTACGATCAGAAGTTTTTGAGTGTGCATAAAGATGATATAAGTTGTTTGGATATTGTTGATGATCTTGTAGCAACTGGATAAGTAGGCACCAGACCATTGATCGTCTTATGGGAAACCAACCAAAATGAAAGTAGTCTTAAATCAAGTTTTCTGATAAGTAAGTAGCTTCAATAGTCTGTGGCTAACGTCTGCATATCATCATCGAAGAAACTGCTTGCTGCTACATGCAACAACTAAGACCATAAATTAGTAGTATACAATCTAAATGAGCTGAGATAGATATAAAAAGATCTTACTTCGCCCAAAACTGGGGTAGTTTGTTGTGGAGCCCTCACCAAAAGTCTAGTTTTCGACATAAAGTTCACCTCAGATTAAAGCAGTATCGTCGCAGTTACTGTCAAAGAAATACTTTTTGTTACTTTTTAAAACAATGTGGTCAACAGTAGTCGAGGTTAATTCGGTAATTTCAGCGCCTCTATGGCTCTCTGTTTGCTTCCTCTGAAGACGAAGACGAACTAATACATGCTGACAGGTATGGGCAACGGTAGTATATATTTCTGGTAGAAGGACAAATGCATGAAGGCAGTAGTGGGTCACTCTGGATCAGTTTCTGCTATTTGTTATAGAAACGACAGCAAATCTTTTATTTCTGGAGATAAGAGCGGTAAGATAATAATATGGGACTAGAGTTTCAAGAAATAAAGAACATTGAATGTGCCCAAAACGAACTGTCCATCCAGCATGATAGTATCACTCGCCCACAGCAGCAAACGAGGTTAGTTATTAATCGGCACCAAAGGAAGTAACATATACTTGTTGAAACAAAAAGACACGATGGAAAAGGCCAAGACTATTATGAATGGTCATCATGATGGTATGTTATGGGCTATGGCATTGCATAAAACCTAACCTTTTTTGTATACTGGTGGATAAGATCAAAGAATCATCAAGTGGAACTATAAATCCAAAAAGTATATAAGTTAGGTGCTGTGTCCATACCAGATACGAAGTCTAGACTATAATGCTAACAACAAATTGTTATTGGTTGGATTTATTAATGGTATTGTGCAGTGTTATGACCCTTAGACTCTTGCTAAGATTGATAAATTGATCTACAATAAGATTAAAAATCCAGACAGATAGGCCTTAAATTTGGCCAAATTCGATTACTACGGCTAAAATATTATAGTGTGCTATTCATATCCTAAACCTCGTATAGCCATCATGGGAGTCACAGCATAGACCATCCGTCCTCCTGTTTTCATAGACTTTGGTTAGAAATTCACATAAAAGATCATAAGCATAGACGTATCTAAAGCTAATAAGACTAAAAATGAGCCAAAGTATCTAAGATGCAATACTTAAGGCTGCCATTACTTCGTCTATGACATTTCTAAATAAAAACCTGTGAAGTTGTAGCCCAAGGACAAGTCTTACATAAAGATGGACTGGGACTCACATACTGTAATGTATTCTCCTCAGACCCAAGGCATCTACAACCTCTAAAACCTGGGAGTCAAGTAATAAGACATAAGTTGTTGCGCATATGGAAATTTATATAAAAATTGTTTTGTAGTAGGAGACAAATACTCCAAGCTGAAACTATTTAACTATCCTGCGCTCAAGGGCAATAGTTTGTTCAATAAGTACTAAGGTCATTCTAATACAGTAACTGCTATACAGTTCAATCAAGATGAGACATACATGGTCAGTATTGGTGGATAATAAAAATCTATTCTTATATGGAAATATGATACTTCTAAATTCGCATTAAAATACCCTTAATTCCATAAATAAATGTAATAAATAAACTAGTAGTAAGTAAAAAAGAAGCGAGTAATAGACTAAGACGACTAATTCGGTTAATAAAAAATAATATCATAACAAGCAGGCTCCACCAACCAATACAAAGGCCAAATAAAAACCCCCACCAATTTCATCTCCAACCCCCGCAAAGACAACAACCCACCAAAATAATCAATAAAAATCCATCACGTATTCGGAGTCAGAAACAAATATCTAAACGACTAAGTGCGCAATCAATGTAGATTTTCAATTGATAAACAGCATGCTCTGTTTCCTACTGCATGCATGGCTGTCAAAATGGATATAGAGGAACGTACGCAATAAGTTTTTTTGTAGCATAAGGAAGATATTGTTAGTTTTGCTGTTGATAGGGAAAGGAAGATTATGGCCACGGGGCAGATGGCTTAGAAAAACTTAAAAAATCCATTGAAAAAAATACTATCTATATATGTTTGGGATATAAAGAACAAAAAAGTGTTGAGTAAGTTGGATGGATTTCACACTATTGCCATCATTTTACTGTAATTTTCGCCCTCAGGTAAATTGCTGTTCACTTGTGGAGATGATGACAAACACACATTTGCGGTGTACGACTGGCGCTCAGGCTCAGTTTTGTACTCAGGACCTGTATCTAGGGGCAGAGTCACTGGTGTTGCTTGGAAAAGTTAGACATAATTCGTAACTTGCGGCTTAGATCATGTGAAGATATGGTAAAAAAACAAGGGTCAAATGTGCAGATTTGATGCATAGACCAAAACCTAAGGTCAAATATGTGTAACTAATTCTAATAATACTTTTATCACTGGTGGAGCTCAAGGTAATCTCTTTAATTGGACTGGTAATCAAGCCACTAAACCTATCAAGGCTCATACTGGTAAAGTGCAGTGCCTGGTATAGAAGAAGTTTTAGATATATTCTGGAGGAGCTGATGGTAATATATACAGATGGAAGAAACAAGCAAATGGAGCTATCACTTAGGCTAAAACTCTATTCATCAACATCGTCAGCGCATACGGTAAAACTAAAGAACTTTTCTCTCCCTAGTAATCAGGAGTCCTCAGCTTAGATTTTTCTGGAGACGGAGATTAATGTCTCATAGCAACTAAAGGATGCTCGATAGTGCACTACAAAGCATAAAGATACAGAATAATCACTCAAGGTCATTATAAGGGTGAACTCTGGGGCCTGGCTTGTAGCAAATCATCTGATTTCTTCGTAACAGGTGGCGATGACAACTCAGTAAGACTTTGGGACATAAAACAACGAAAATAAATCCTTCGAACAAATTTCAAAGGTAAGATCAGAGGGGTAGACTGGTCAAATTAAAAAAAATCAATAGCAATAGCAGACAACGATGCTAGGATATTCCTCTACAGTGAAACCCTCTAAAAATACGACGAATACACTGGAAAACCTTTCACTTAAAACTCAAAATAAGGCAAGGGAGCTGACGGCTGGGTCTAATAAATAAAATTCTCACCAAACGGATAACATATAGCCTATGGTACTCATGGCAGATCACGATTTATGTAATTTTTGAATGTTAGCAAGAATAAGTTGTCGCTTAGGAAGGGGTGTCAGGCTGGCACCTCGGCCATGTTGCATATTGATTGGGATAGAGAAGGAAATATGATCTCACTCAATACGCAGGCTAATTAACTATTGTTTATTACTAAAGATGGAGCTAGTGGGACTGCAACTGGGCTTAGAGATTAAAAATGGATTACTTGGACTCAGAAATTCGGCTTTCCTGTCCAAGGGATATTCCAAGGAGCTGATTACTCTGATGTTAACACTGTTTGTCGCAGCAATACCGGATCTTTCTTGGCAGTCGGCTACGATGATCAACTAATACGCCTATTCAACTACCCTTGTTACATCCCAAAACAATCTTTTACTGCATATGCTGGTCATAGCTCACACGTTACTAAAATAAGATTTACTCCCAACTACATGGTGTCTTTGGGAGGATAAGACAAGACTATTATAGTGTGGGAGGTCGAGGGCTAGACTAAAGCAAAATTAAAGGCTGTATAGGCTGGATATTAATCAGACGGGCTTGATGATTTGGACTAAGATGTCGATATTCCCAGCAGAATCATGTAGAAACGCAAGAAGAAAGCAAAATAGGAAGAGTTTTACTAAGCCGCTGACTAGGGTGATGAGTTCATGGCTGTTAAACCATGGCTAGGGGCAATTAAGGAACCAACTTATGCTTATCCATCTCAGAATTCTAATGCTCCTCCTGCTAAAATGAAGCTATAGTACGTACATGGCTACCGCACCAAAGATTGTAGACAAAATCTTTATTTCGTTGACTAAAATATCTTACTCTACCACGCAGCTGGAGTCCTCATCTATCACTTCATAGACTAAAAACCACATCAACAATAATTATTTACTGATCATGACGATGATATCTTGTCGATTGACTACCATAAATAGACTGGTGGAGTTCTTACTGGTTAGTTAGGACCAAAACCACTAGTTAATTATTATAGAAATAAGAAGTTAGTGCATAGTTTCAGGGCACCAGTGATCAAAGGAGTACTCGCTGTTGCCATCAGTCCATAGGGGAACTATGGAGTATGCGCAGGAATGGATGACTAACACTGGATCGCCTTACTTGATCTCGAAAAAGGCAAAATTATATAAAAACAGAAAGGAGGTCGTAAAGTCATCTTGAAAATGGGATGGATCAACAACAGTTCTTTCGTGGGTATAGGCATCAACAACTTTAAAATATGGAATATATCTAATGGAAGACTTAAAGTTGAAGAAGGCAAAGGCAAAGGAAATTTCGTAAGTCTGGCTATAGGATCAAAAATGGTACTGACTGGTTAATCTGCAGGCAAGATCAAATTATGGCGTGGAACAGATCCCAAGTAAATAAAATAGCTGACCAACCCGGTCATAGTCGACAACTAATAAGTCCAGCAACCAACATCAGTAGTATAATCTCTAAGCATTCAATAGAGTTTTATCGCAGCTGGTACTAAAGATGGATATATTTTCCTACTTGACCACAATTTCTTCACTATCAGCAAATTCGCTTTAAATTAAAAATTGCCATAATACAAGCTGATATCATAGAATCCTTCAATTAGATCGATTGATTTCAAAGGTAATAACAAAATGTTACTTGGTACATTTGGATCATAGATATATTAAGTCAATCTTCATAACGTAGGCTAGGCTAAAAAGAATACAGATAAAAATAGTAAAATCCCTTAAACTGGTATCAGAAGTATAAATTGTCATGTCAAATGTCACTACAGTCCCAATAATTCATGGACCAACTAAGTCTGGGGACTTGATGTCTCTCGAGATGA
>Ga0169931_10003796_pt1 | contig 23816 bp, 18 predicted proteins | sample Kivu_15m_20L_FD_129675 | JGI IMG/M metagenome (GOLD analysis project Ga0169931, IMG submission 129675) | Freshwater microbial communities from Lake Kivu, Western Province, Rwanda to study Microbial Dark Matter (Phase II) - Kivu_15m_20L... | ecosystem: Environmental > Aquatic > Freshwater > Lake...
ACCGTGGACTAGCACCGACAATACCTGAGACCCTGAATGATCACCACGACGATCCATTCTCGCTCGGGTTGAACCCTCGACCACCGGATTGACAATCTCAAGGTGCGAGGGATTGAAAGCAAGCGTCAAATGGACTGGTCCGCCAGGTGTCGTTACATCACTTGAGAATCCCTTGTGGTACTTGACATCGCCCGAGGGAAGATCATCGGCATGCTTACCTTCGAATTCAGCGAACAAGTCAGCAGGCATTTTGCCCAGTGTATTGACAAGCACATTTAAACGCCCGCGGTGTGCCATGCCGATGACGATTTCCTGGACACCCTGACTACCAGCGCGCTGAATAACTTCGTCGATCGATGCGATAAAACTCTCACCGCCTTCCAATGAAAAGCGTTTTTGACCAACATACTTCGTGTGGAGATAACGTTCCAAACCTTCAGCGGCTGTCACACGATCCAGAACCCGCTTCTTTTGGTCAACCGTAAAGCTCGGACGGCCACGGCTACTTTCCATGCGCTGCTGCATCCATCGCTTTTGCTCAGGATCGGCAATGTGCATAAATTCTGCACCGATACTGCCTGTATAAGTGTCGCGTAAAGCAGTCATCAAATCGCGCAATGTCATCGACTCTGCGCCAAAAAAGGTGTTGGCTGTCGAGTAAACGTTAGCGTGATCACCTTCTGTGAAATCATAAAACGCAGGCTCGAGCTCTGGAATTGACTCCCGCTCCTGCCGCTTTAATGGGTCGAGGTCAGCCCAACGATTGCCGAGAAAGCGGTAAGCCGCAATGAGTTGCTGGACATAAACCTGCTTGCGGGCACTTGCAGCGTCACCGCCCATCTGGCGTGGCTGAAGACTACCTTCGCGCGATCGCTCTGCAAAAGACTGAACAATTGGCGCATGAGGAACATCTCTGAACTGCATCGAACCATCAGCGGACGGAACCGATTGCATCCGATCGAAATAGGTGCGCCATTGCTCCGGGACCGATCCAGGGTTTGCGAGGTAATTCTCATAGAGCTCCTCAATGTAGGGAGCGTTACCACCAAACAGGTAAGAGTTGGTTTGGAATTGCTTCATCATGACGCTTTACCTTTCAAAACGAACTTCTCATCGACGATTGATTAGCCGAACAAGCATCGGCGATTATTTGATCCCAACGCCCTGCCTTTGCTGATGCCCCCGCTGCTCTGCAGATCGAGGCGGAGGATACCAGAGCATTAACGCAAACTCGCGTTAAGACGCTCAAGGGCTGCTGTACCAGGGCACAAATCTTCGGCACCCAAGCCATTTAAGGGCCGATGGTCGGTATTGAGGTGGGCATGCAGGTCTTTTGCCTCAGGGTTGAGATAGAGCAAACCGGTAAGGATCTCGCCCTTCGCAGCATGCGACTGAATTTGATTCATCGCACCCACCCGGTCGCTCGGATCAAAGCTCTCGCGTATTTTCCTGAGCCTGAGCCAAGTACCGTCGTGCTGAGCAACATGCACGACTTCGCCTTCATCATAGTCAACCGTAATAGCTTCTTTGTTGGGCCAGAAGTCGAGTCGATTCACCGCCTCATTGTGTTCTCTGATGTAGTCATAGCTCTTGGTTGATCCATCATGATTATTAAATGCGACACAAGGGCTGATCACATCAATAAAGGCTGCGCCTTCATGGGCAAGACCGGCTTTGATCAAAGGCACCAATTGATGTTTGTCGCCCGAGAAAGCCCTCGCCACAAAGCTTGCCCCCATCAAGATGGCAAGCGACACAGTATCAATCGCCGAATCAGTGTTAATCATCCCCTTTTTGGCCTTCGACCCTGGATCTGCGGTGGCCGAAAACTGACCCTTGGTTAGGCCGTAGACACCGTTATTTTCTAAAACATAAAGCATATTGACGCCGCGACGCATCACATGCGCAAACTGCCCTAGTCCAATCGACGCAGAATCGCCATCACCTGATACACCCAAAAATATTAAATCGCGATTGGCAAGATTGGCACCCGTAAGCACCGATGGCATTCGGCCATGGACCGTATTGAAACCATGAGAGTTGCCCAGAAAATAATCAGGCGTTTTGGAGGAACACCCAATACCGGAAAGCTTCGCAAGACGATGGGGCTGAAGGTTGAGTTCCCAGCAGGCTTCAATAATCGCTGCAGAAATTGAATCGTGACCGCATCCGGCGCAAAGGGTTGAAACCTTACCCTCGTAGTCTCGCCTCGTATAGCCGACTTGATTGGCACGCAAACTTGGGTGATGTAGCTTCGGTTTGGCAAGATAAGTCATGCTGCTTTCTCCCTGGCTGCCTTATCGGTGACCTCTTTATCGGTTGTCGCTTTATCTGTGGCCTCTTTATCGCTTGTTGTTTTATCCCTTGCTGCTCGGGATGGCTCATCGATCTGATGATCGGCTTGTATGGCATGAAGAATGGCGGCCTTGATAAAGCGAGCAGTAATTGGGGTCCCGTCATAGTGCAAGATAGCCTGGAGGCGCTCCGGTGAAATACCCGCCTCGTTGACCAACAAGCTCTTAATTTGGGCATCGCGATTCTGCTCGATCACAAATACCCGTTGATGTTTGGCCACAAAGGCGGCTATGTCATCGGAAAACGGAAAGGCGCGGATCCGACAGGCGTTAAGCACATGTCCCGTTAAATGCATAGCCTCAAGTGCTTCGTCCATAGCGGGTGCGGTTGATCCAAAATATAAAACAGCATCGCTCGCATGCGGATCCATGATGCGAATCTCCGGCTGTGGCGCGATGTGACGCGCCTGCGCGTGCTTAAGGTTGAGTCGCTCCATGTTGTACTGGTAGTCTGCGCCTGCCTCCGAGTAGACCGCGTAGGGATTTTTAGAGGTCCCACGGGTGAAATACGCGCCCTTAGTCGGGTGGGTACCAGGATAAGTCCGAAAAGGAATGCCATCACCGTCGACATCCAGATACCTTCCGAAGACGCGACCCTCGTCAAGCATCGCTGCCGTCATGACCTTGCCTCGATCGTATTGCCTACCCTGCTGCCAGCTCAAGGGTTCACAAAGTCGATGATTCATACCAATATCAAGATCAGTCATCACAAAAACCGGCGTTTGCAATCGTTCGGCCAGATCAAGTGCATCAGCCGTCATAGTGAAACACTCATGCGGGTCTTGTGGAAATAGCAAGACATGTTTGGTGTCACCATGCGAAAGATAAGCACATGCAAGTACGTCAGATTGCTGGGTTCGTGTCGGCATGCCGGTTGAGGGACCACCTCGCTGCACATCGACAATCACTGCAGGAATCTCGGCAAAATAAGCAAGACCTACAAATTCGGCCATGAGCGAAATGCCGGGCCCCGAGGTTGCGGTAAACGCTCTCGCACCGTTCCAACCCGCTCCGCAAACCATGCCAATTGAGGCCAGTTCGTCTTCGGCCTGGACAATGGCATAACGATGCTCACCGGATTCGGCGTCAACCCGAAACTTGGCACAGTAGCGTTGAAAAGCCTCGGCAACCGATGATGAGGGCGTGATGGGGTACCAGGCACATACGGTCGCCCCACCGTAGACGGCTCCCAGGGCTACGGCAGCATTACCTTCCATAAAAATGCGCTGACCCACGGCGTTGGCCGCCTGCGCCCTCAGGCCGATTGCATCTTGGAGCTGCGATGCTGCATAGTTCAGACCCAAGCGTAGCGCCTGAACATTGGGCTGAAGTAATCGCTCTTTACCCTTGTATTGCTCGGCGATGAGGCTAATGATAGCCTCGACGTCGATACCCATCATCCCTGCGAGTGCACCTAAACAAATAATGTTCTTAAAAAGTTGGCGCTCTCTTGGATTGCTATACGTACTATTGCAAATCTCAGTGAGCGGCATGCCAACAACGTGAATATCAGGTCTTAGCTTGCTGTGGGGTATGACCTTTGTATTGTCATAAAAAAGATATCCACCAGGTTCGACTTCCTTTACATCCTGATCCCAAGTTTGAGGATTCATCGCAACCATCATATCGACGCCACCACGTCTACCCAGCCAGCCTCGCTCGGTCACTCTTACTTCGTACCAGGTCGGAAGCCCTTGAATATTCGATGGGAAAATATTCCTCGGCGACACAGGAATACCCATACGCAAAAAGGATCGTGCAAATAACTCATTGGCTGAGGCCGAGCCCGAGCCATTCACATTGGCAAACTTCACCACAAAATCATTAACCGCTTCAATCCTATTCATCATGCCTCCACAAGTGCAGCGCCTGCATGCCGCTTCGAGCATTCAAGCTCTGTGGCGTGAACCATTTGAATCAACGACTTTTGCATGTCCCAGGCACCCGTGGGGCAACGCTCAGCGCAAAGTCCACAATGCAGGCAAACGTCTTCGTCTTTGGCCATCACTCGATTTGTTTTCAAACCTTTACTGATATACAAATCTTGACTTGTATTGGTCGCGGGCGCTTTGAGTCGTGTCCTCAGATCAGCTTCATCACCATCAGGTACAAAGCTGATGCAATCCATGGGACAAATATCAACGCAGGCATCGCACTCGATACATAACTTTGCTTCGAAGACGGTTTGTACATCGCAATTCAAACAGCGTTGCGCTTCCTTCCAAGCGCTTGCCGGGTCGAATCCAAGCTCGACCTCCATGCTTACATTCTTGAGTGTGACTTCAACATCGGCCCACATCACTTTGTGGCGCTTGTCTGGAAGAATCTCGTTGTCATAGCTCCATTCATGGATACCCATTTTTTGTGACATCAGGCTCATGCCGGCGAGAGGTCGGTCGAGTAGATCGCTACCCTCAAGGTGCTTGTGGATCGAAATCGCCGCATCATGTCCATGGGCCACGGCCCAAATAATATTCTTAGGTCCAAAAGCCGCATCACCGCCAAAAAAGACCTGTGGAAGACTCGACTGAAAACTCTTCGGATCAAGCCTAGGCATACCCCACTCATCGAAATCAATACCTGCGTCGGATTCAATCCAGGGGAAAGCGTTTTCCTGACCGACCGCAATAAGCACATCGTCACAGGGGAAGAATTGCTCGGGTTCACCTGCCGATACCAATTTGCGCCTACCCTTGTCGTCAAACTGAGCCACGACACGATCAAAGCGCATCCCAATCAGCTTGCCGTTTTCGTGGACGAAAGCCGTCGGAACAAGATAGTTGAGGATCGGAATACCTTCATGCATCGCATCTTCCTTCTCCCAGGGCGAGGCTTTCATCTCCTCAAAGCCAGAACGAACGATAACCTTTACATCCTCACCGCCTAAACGCCTCGCAGTTCGACAACAATCCATCGCCGTATTACCGCCACCCAAGACAATGACGCGTGAACCGATCTGCTCCCTATGCCCGAACGATACCGAGGCAAGCCACTGAATACCTACGTGGATATTGGCAGAGGCCTCGCTTCGACCTGGCAGGTCAAGATCTCTTCCTTTGGGCGCACCAGTTCCAACAAATATAGCGTCGAAACGCTCCTCCAGCATCGCCTTCATGGATTCGACATGGCGCTGCTCAAAGCGAACGCCAAGATCGAGGATATAGCCCACCTCTTCGTCGATGACTTCCATGGGCAAACGGAATCGTGGAATCTGCGACCAGATCATGCCGCCTGGCCGATGATCACGATCAAAAACCGTCACTTCATAGCCCAAAGGAGCTAGATCTCGCGCCACGGTCAGTGAGGATGGCCCTGCACCGATGCAGGCGATCCGCTTACCATTATGGTGGCTTGGGCGCTTTGGCATCATCGACTTGACGCCAGACTTCATGTCTGCGGCAACCCGTTTCAAACGACAGATCGCTACAGGCTCTGGTCGCTCAAGATTCGACGCTTCAACGCGTCCGCGCCTGCAGGCTGGCTCACAAGGTCGGTCACAGGTCCGCCCCAGAATGCCAGGAAACACATTGGACTTCCAATTAATCATGTAGGCCTCATCAAAGCGGCCTGCAGCAATTTTCCGAATGTATTCGGGTACGGGCGTATGGGCCGGACAAGCCCACTGGCAGTCAACAACTTTGTGAAAATAATCTGGGTTTTTTATGTTTGTAGTGTCCAACACATCCTCCCTTGTTCACTGTTATCTTAATTAGTATTCGTTTTGATCAACCTTTTCTGCTTCTTTAAGCTTCACCTCAAAAGCGTGAGGCCAAAAAAAAACCGGAAGTTCATACGAACTTCCGGCTCGATACCACCTTGTCTCACACCGGGGAACATATGTCGTGTTGACATCCCCTTAAACCTGCTACCGACGCTGATCCAAGGGCAAAACGTCTCGTCTCGGCGCACCATTGAAGAGTTGGCGCGGTCGACCGATTTTATATTCCGGATCAGCGATCATCTCAGTCCACTGCGAAATCCATCCGACCGTCCTCGCGAGCGCAAATATGCAAGTAAACATATCGGTCGGAATACCCATCGCTTTTTGAACAATCCCAGAATAGAAATCTACGTTCGGGTAAAGCTTGCGTTGAATAAAGTAATCATCCTCAAGCGCAATTTGTTCGAGCTTCATTGACAATTTGAACAGCGGGTCATCACCTAGGCCAAGCTCGCCCAAGACCTCATGACAGGTCTCACGCATCAACTTGGCACGAGGATCATAATTCTTATATACCCGATGACCAAAGCCCATCAACTTGACGGTCGACTGTTTATCCTTAACCTGCTTAATGAATTCGCCAATTTTCTCAACGCCACCCATTTTTTGAATGTCATTGAGCATGACCAAACAGGCCTCATTAGCGCCACCGTGTGCTGGCCCCCAGAGGGTAGCGATGCCTGCTGCGATGCAGGCAAAAGGATTGGCGCCCGAGGAGCCTGCCAATCGAACCGTCGATGTGGATGCATTTTGCTCATGGTCAGCGTGCAAAATCAAAATACGATCGAGCGCTCGCACCAAGACGTCATTAACCTCATATGCCTCACAAGGATTCCCAAACATCATCCGCATAAAATTTGCGCTATAAGAAAGCGAATTTTGCGGGTACATGAAGGGTTGTCCAATCGAGTACTTATAAGCCATGGCAACCAGGGTGGGCATCTTGGCAATGAGTCGGATGGCAGATATTTCGCGATGCGCAGGATTGTTGATATCAAGGCTATCGTGATAAAAAGCAGCAAGCGCACCGACCACGCCTACAAGCACTGCCATCGGATGAGCGTCTCGACGAAAGCCCTGGAAGAAACGTTGCATTTGTTCATGCACCATCGTGTGTTTTGTCACGGTGCCTACAAATTGATCGCGTTGGGTGCGGTTTGGTAACTCGCCGTTGAGCAGGAGATAACAGGTTTCCAAATAGTCGCACTGCACGGCAACTTGCTCAATCGGATAGCCCCGATAGAGCAACTCTCCCTGATCGCCATCGATATAGGTGATCTTGGATTCACAAGCTGCCGTCGACATAAAACCTGGATCGAAGGTGAACTTGCCGGTTTGACCGTAAAGCTTCCTGATATCGATAACGTCGGGGCCAATAGAGCCCTTGTAAATAGGAAAGTCGACCGAGGGCGTTCCATCGGTGAAGCTGATCGTCGCTTTTGTATCAGACATGGCAACTCTTCATCAAAGGTTAATCAAACAACTACAAAAACCGTTCGCTCGTGACGAGCGACTCTCAAGGGTTATAGCAAAGCCAAGTGCTATGCAGCAGAAGCTAAACAGCCTGCAAGGCTTCGAGCACCACCATCACACGCGGGTCAAGCAACTCAGCCTCAGGCTGCTTCCTAGCAAGCACGAGATCGAGCAGTTCATTGTCCGATAAGTTCAATAATTGGTCGAGTCCAAAGACGAAATCTGCGGTCAATTTTTGTTCAAAACGATCGAGAAATCGGGTCAAAAGCAAATCATTCTCCAGCAAACCCCGCCTGCAGCGCCAACGCAAACGACGCAGGCTGGCTTGCTCGTCGAATTCAGGGCTTTCGGCGACTCGATTCATGGGCTGATCGCAAAGCGCCTCAGGGATTAAACCGCGCGCTTTACCATGAGTTCTTTAATCTTGCCGATCGCCTTGGTTGGATTTAAACCCTTGGGGCAGACATCGACACAATTCATAATCGTGTGACAGCGGAATAGTCGATAGGGATCTTCAAGATTGTCTAGTCTTGCTGAGGTCGCCTGATCACGGGTATCTGCGATGAAACGGTAGGCTTGTAACAATCCGGCCGGGCCGACAAACTTATCGGGATTCCACCAAAATGACGGACAGCTCGTTGAGCAACAAGCACAAAGTATGCACTCATAGAGACCATCGAGCTCTTCGCGATCCTCGGGCGACTGTAAGCGCTCCTTCTCGGGGGGCGGATTATCGTTGATCAAGAAGGGTTGTACGGAGTGATACTGCTTAAAGAACTGGGTCATGTCGACGATGAGATCACGTACTACCGGCAGACCGGGTAGTGGTTTCAACACAATCGGCTGCCGCAAGTCGCGCAAATTGGTAATGCAGGCTAGACCGTTCTTACCATTGATGTTCATAGCATCCGAGCCGCACACACCCTCGCGGCAAGAACGACGAAACGACAAACTTGGGTCGAAATCGCTCTTGATTCGCATCAACGCATCCAACAACATCTTGTCGTTGGGCTGCAAAGTCACCTCAAGGTCTTGCATATAGGGCTTGGCGTCTTTATCGGGATCGTAGCGATAAATAGAAAAACGAACGGTCTGACTCATCATGACTCCTGCGCTAACTTTGTGTGCGACTTCATACGAACAGTGCTTTGCTTCGAGCAAGCGACTTAAAAAGTCCTTGCCTTGGGCGTAAATGTATCGACGGTAAGCGGCTTTAAAACCACCGGCTTGTAGTCAAGGCGGTTGCCTTCGGAGTACCAGAGACTGTGGCGCATCCAATGGGTGTCGTCACGGTTGGGGTAGTCGCGATGGGCGTGAGCGCCACGACTCTCCTTGCGGGCTTCTGCCGATACGATGGTCGCTTTGGCGGTCTCCATCAAATTATCAAGTTCCAAAGCTTCAACGCGCGCCGTGTTGAAGACCTTGGACTTATCCTTCAAATGGATATGCTTGGCTCGTTGATCGAGTTCTGCAATCTTTTGCACACCTTCTTTCAAGAGCTCATCAGTCCGGAAGACCCCGCAATGCGCTTGCATCGTCTTACGAACATCGTTAGCAACGTCTTGGATATTCTCGCCAGAACTCGAAGACTCGAGCCGAGCCAGCCTTGCAAGCGAAGCATCGCCGGCATCAGGCGGCAAATTCCGATACTCATCTGCATTGAGCTTGCTCGACACGATATGGTTGCCCGCAGCACGACCAAATACGAGCAGGTCAAGCAATGAATTGGTGCCCAAGCGATTTGCGCCATGCACCGATACACAGGCGCATTCGCCGATGGCATATAAGCCAGGTACGACCGTATTGGGATTGCCTGCCTTGGGTACAACGACCTCACCGTGATAATTCGTAGGAATACCACCCATCTGATAGTGGATCGTCGGGACCACAGGGATGGGATCCTTGATCGGATCCACATTAGCAAACTTGATAGCGATCTCTCGAATCGAGGGCAGACGTTTCATGATGGTCTCAGCGCCTAGGTGATCTAGCTTTAAGAGCACATGATCGCCATGCTCGCCACAGCCTCGACCTTCTTTGATTTCCTGATCCATCGAACGCGAGACAAAATCGCGCGGCGCCAAATCCTTAAGGGTTGGAGCATAGCGCTCCATGAAGCGCTCGCCGTGCTTATTCAATAAGATGCCACCCTCGCCACGAACGCCTTCGGTAATCAGCACGCCGGCGCCGGCAACCCCGGTCGGGTGAAACTGCCAAAATTCCATATCTTCGAGCGGTATCGCAGCCCGCGCGGCCATGCCCATGCCATCGCCGGTATTGATAAAGGCATTGGTCGAGGCCTGCCAAATCCGCCCTGCACCGCCCGTTGCCAGCACAGTGACCTTGGATTGGAGCAGCATCACTTCGCCTGTTTCCATCTCAAGGGCAACCACACCAACAACAGCGCCTTGGCTGTCACGAATCAAGTCTAGCGCCATCCACTCAACAAAAAACTGTGTGCGAGCCTGCACATTGCGCTGGTATAAAGTATGTAGCAGCGCGTGTCCTGTTCGGTCTGCTGCCGCGCAGGCACGCTGAACCGGCTTTTCGCCAAAGTTGGCGGTATGCCCGCCGAAGGGACGCTGATAAATTGTGCCATCAGGATTACGGTCAAAGGGCATGCCGAAGTGTTCTAGTTCATAAACCACCTTTGGCGCTTCGCGGCACATAAATTCGATCGCATCCTGGTCACCGAGGTAGTCCGATCCCTTGACCGTATCAAACATGTGCCAGTACCAACTGTCTTCAGACATATTGCCAAGCGCGGCTCCAATGCCCCCCTGGGCTGCGACCGTATGCGATCGCGTCGGGAAAACCTTACTCAGCACTGCAACGCTATAACCAGCCTGTGCCAACTGCAATGAGCAGCGCATCCCCGAGCCACCTGCACCGACGATGACTGCATCAAAGCGGCGTCTTGGAAGATTGTTGGCCAAATGGCTTACGATTTCCGTCATGTTAAATGCCTCAATGTTTACAAGATGTTGAGCCTGAATACTTTGATCGCTAGACTTTCCAAAGAATAAGAACAGTCCAGCATAAATAAGCAATCAAGCCGATGATCGTCAGCACTTGAAGGCTAAGCCGGATCGCTGTGGGCTTGATGTAGTCCATGTAAATATCGCGCACACCGACCCAGGCATGCCAGCACAATGCCAGCATCGCTAGCAGTGTGATGATCTTGAACCAGCCCTGACCGAAAAGGCCGGCCCATTGGTCATAACTCGCTGCAGCCCCAAGGCTTACCGCACCAATCAATATAAGGGTGTACACAAGAAGAACAACAGCGGTGATGCGTTGCGCTAACCAGTCCTTGAGGCCGTAGTGGGCACCGGTCACAATTCGTCTGCTAGCCATCTTAGAATGCTCCAAAAAGACGAAGAGCAACCACTGCGGTCATGGCCAAGCTCAAAATAAGAACGACTCTTGCACTCGATCGAGCCTGTTCCTTAGCTGTTCCAATATGTAGATCCAAAACCAAGTAGCGGATACCAGCGATGGCGTGATGCAGAAATGCCCAAATAACGGCAAGACAAATTAATTTGGCCAACGGATGACCCAACAGGGCGCTCAGCCGGGCATGGGTCATCTCAGAGGCAATGCTTTGATCTAGCGTAAACAGCACGAGCGGGATACCGATCAAAAACAGAAAGGCACCGCTTAGCCGGTGCAGAATCGACACCACACCCGCGAGCGGCAGCCGATAGCTAAGAATTTGCGAAACATGAATGTTCCGAAACTGCGGACGTGTTGAACTCACAAGTAACTCCCTTTTCGAATCGCCAGGACTCTTCGGACCTTGGCTGCACAAGCACCAAAACCAACGGTAATAACGCGGCTGTTTGCTCGACGGCAGCCGCATTTTGCGTCAAATCGCTGGCTTTCACAAAGCACGCCTAGACCAGCGCATTAAAGTAGTGATGGTTTTCGGTCAGGTAATAACCTCGCCGGACTTCGACCGGCCGGTCCTGATAGGTGGTTGAAAGCCGATCGACCAGCAAAACCGGTGTCCCGGTCGCTACCCCTAAGCGTCGTGACTGCTCTTGCGGACAAGCAATTGCCTTGATTTGCTCACGCGCTTTTAGCATACGAGTTCCAAAACTTGCCTCAAACAAAGCGTAGAGCGGACCCTTGTACTGCTGCAAGCGCTCGTGGGTCAGGCCGCGAAAAAGATTCGCTGGCAGCCATAGTTCGTCAAGAACCGCCGGCAAAGCGTCGACTTTTAACATCCGGCGAATAAATACCGCCGATTCACCCGCTCGCATTTGCAACTCGCGAGCGACATCAACCGGGGGCCTTAGACGGCGACACTCAAGAATGTGGCTTTCCGTCTCAGGCAGCCCCCCCGCATCACGCCGTAATCGCAAAAAACGGAATTGAGCGCGTTCCTCGTGGTGACTTGAAACGAAGGTTCCCTTGCCCTGGCGCCTAACCAGCACATGTTCGGCAGCAAGTTCCTCAATTGCTTTTCTCACCGTGCCCTGGCTCACCGCAAAGCGCCTGGCCAGTTCATTTTCACTGGGTACCATTTGCCCTGGCTGCCATTCTCCTAAATCAAGCGCCCGCATGAGGCGGTCCTTAATTTGGCGATAAAGCGGACTGAAAGTTGGCGCACCCATGGAGTCTTTGCCCAATTCGTCGGGGCTTGGCTCGTCATGGACCGAAAGTGCGCTTGGCTGATCGCGTTGCATGCTGTGATTGAATCACGAGGCCTTTGGCTTGTCTAGTGTCTTATCTCTTATATAAGACATAAAAGTCTTTGACGTTGGCACCGCTTGCCTCTACAATCGGCACACAGTATTCCGTGCATCCAGCCTTGCTAAGTCAAGCCACGGCACTATGAGGCTTGGCGAGTGCGATGTTGTGCAAACCTAAATAAACCCTACCATCAGGAAAAGTTATGAGTAAGACAGCCAAACGGGTCGCAGTCACCGGCGCCGCCGGACAAATTGGGTATGCCCTCTTGTTTCGTATCGCCTCGGGCGAGATGCTGGGCAAGGATCAGCCCGTGATATTGCAATTGCTCGAGATCCCCGATGAAAAGGCTCAAAAAGCACTCAAAGGCGTCATGATGGAGCTCGAGGACTGTGCCTTTCCGCTGCTTGCCGGCATGGAAGCACACAACGACCCAAACAAAGCCTTTAAGGACACAGACTATGCCTTATTGGTCGGCGCTAGGCCGAGAGGACCTGGCATGGAGCGAAAAGACTTGCTCAGTGCCAATGCGGCCATCTTCACCGCGCAGGGCAAGGCATTGGACGCATCGGCTTCGCGCGATGTCAAAGTTCTTGTGGTGGGCAATCCCGCCAACACCAATGCGTACATCGCGATGAAATCAGCGCCATCGATCAACAAACGGCAATTCACAGCGATGTTGCGCTTGGATCACAACCGGGCCCTGTCGCAGATCGCGGCTCGTACTGGCAAGCCTGTGTCCGACATTCGTAAGCTCTGTGTGTGGGGCAATCATTCCCCCACAATGTATGCAGACTATCGTTTTGCAACGATTGGTTCGTCATCGGTCAAGCAAATGATCAACGATGATGCTTGGAATCGCGACATATTCCTACCCACGGTCGGAAAACGCGGAGCGGCGATTATCGAAGCTCGCGGTTTGTCATCAGCCGCATCGGCCGCCAACGCTGCTATCGATCATATGCGTGACTGGACTCTTGGCACAGGCGGCGAATGGACGACGATGGGCATCCCTTCGGATGGCTCGTACGGCATTCCGCAAGATGTAATGTTCGGCTTTCCAGTCACTTGCCAAAATGGCGACTACAGCATTATTCAAGGACTTGAGATCGACAATTTTAGCCAAGAGCGTATTGCCATTACGCTCAAGGAGTTAAGCGAAGAACGTGAGGCGGTCGCTCATTTGCTAGGTTAAAACCAAGAGGAGTTGATTCATGAGCAGTCCCGGACTAAGGTTTCGTGAAGCACTAACCCAAGAAAAGCCGTTGCAAATTGTCGGCGCCATCAATGCCAACCACGCCTTGCTTGCAAAGCGAGCCGGGTATCGCGCCATTTATTTATCGGGTGGCGGGGTAGCCGCGGGCTCTCTCGGACTTCCCGACCTTGGCATTTCAGGACTCGACGATGTACTCACCGACGTGAGACGCATCACCGATGTGTGCGATCTACCGCTGCTTGTCGATGTCGACACAGGCTTTGGGGCCTCGGCCTTTAATGTGGCGCGTACGGTCAAATCACTGATCAAGTTTGGTGCTGGCGCCATGCATATCGAAGATCAAGTCGGAGCAAAGCGTTGCGGACATCGACCCAATAAAGAGATCGTTTCGAAAGATGAAATGGTCGATCGAATCAAGGCTGCGGCGGACGCGAGGACCGACCCCCATTTTGTCATCATGGCCCGCACCGATGCAATCGCTGTCGAAGGCCTCGAGGCGGCCGTTGAGCGAGCTCTCGCCTGCGTTGAAGCGGGTGCAGATATGATTTTTCCGGAGGCAATTACCGAGCTATCGATGTACCGCGAATTTGCTGATGCGGTCAAAGTGCCGATCCTGGCAAACATCACCGAGTTTGGTCAAACGCCGCTCTTTAAAACCGATGAGTTGGCCGCCGCGGGATGTGCGACGGTGCTTTATCCATTATCGGCTTTTAGAGCCATGAATAAGGCCGCTGAAACCGTCTACGAAGCGATTCGCCGCGACGGCACACAAGCTGCCGTCGTCGAGCAGATGCAAACCCGTCAGGCCTTATACGACGCCATTGGATACTGGGAATTCGAACACCGCTTGGATCAACTATTTGCTAAAGGAAAGCATTGATGAGTGAGAGTCATGGGGCTACTAGCTCGGCCATCAAACCTAAGAAGTCTGTCGCACTGTCTGGCGTCACCGCAGGCAACACAGCCCTTTGCACCGTGGGGCGCACTGGCAATGATCTGCACTATCGTGGCTACGACATTCTTGATATCGCCGAACAAGCTGAGTTCGAAGAAGTCGCCTATCTATTGGTTCACGGCAAGTTGCCAAACGCTGCCGAACTACGGGGCTATAAGACAAAGCTTAAAGCCCTGCGTGGATTACCGGCACAAGTCAAGGCAATCTTAGAATCGCTGCCTGCGGGTAGCCACCCGATGGATGTGATGCGTACGGGTGTATCAGCACTCGGTTGCGTGTTGCCCGAAAAAGATGATCACAACAGCCCAGGCGCGCGCGATATAGCAGACCGTTTGATGGCAAGTCTTGGATCGGTGTTGCTGTATTGGTATCACTATGCGGTCAACGGACGGAGAATTGATGTCGAGACTGATGATGACTCGATCGCTGCGCATTTCCTGCATTTATTGCATGGTCAGGCTCCATCAGAGCTTTGGATTCGGGCGATGCATACTAGCCTCAATCTTTATGCCGAACACGAATACAACGCCTCGACCTTCACATGTCGGGTGATTGCGGGCACGGGCTCAGATATGTATTCAGCCATTGCTGGCGGAATCGGCGCACTGCGCGGACCTAAACACGGCGGTGCGAACGAGGTTGCCTTCGAAGTGCAAAAGCGTTATGAAACCCCAGACGATGCAGAGGCCGATATCCGTCGAAGGGTCGAGGCAAAAGAAGTGGTTATAGGTTTTGGCCATCCGGTCTACACCATTGCCGACCCGCGCAACAAAGTGATCAAAGAAGTTGCTCGACGGCTCTCGAGCGATGCTGGTGATATGAAAATGTTTGATATCGCCGAACGCCTTGAATCGGTCATGTGGGATGCAAAAAAGATGTTCCCCAATCTGGACTGGTTTTCTGCCGTCTCTTATCACATGATGGGCGTGCCCACTGCGATGTTCACACCGCTTTTTGTCATTTCGCGTACGTCAGGATGGGCGGCTCATGTGATTGAGCAACGTATTGATAACAAGATCATTCGGCCTTCAGCGAATTACGTCGGACCTGAAGATCAAAAGTTTGTGCCGCTTGCACAACGTCACTAGGTCCCACGGTGATCAGCCCGCGCACTACCCTCGCTTTCGCAGGCACTCGTGCCTTGAGCGGTACATTCGCCTCCACCGGCATACTCGCTTTCACTGCCATCCTTGCCTTGACAAGCACCCTCGCCTTCACGGGCAAGGTTGCCTGGGCAAGCGATGTTCATGAGGTATCTCGGACCGACCCTGTTAAAGCCGGACTGTATCGTTGTCATCAGGGTGCACAAATTATTATTAAAAATATAGCACCCGACTTTGGATCGATCGTGGTCCAGTTCAAAGGTAAAGACCACTTACTTTTCGCCGTCGATACCGCCACCGGTGCGGTGAGGTACCAGGATCAGCGAAGCGGCATGACCTGGATCAAGATTCCCTCAAAATCGATGCTTCTCGATTCGAAATTGGGCCGGCAATTGGCCAACGACTGCAAACTCTAGTTCATAAGGAACCCAACATGAGCGATCCATTTAAGTCTGTTAAGTCATTTAAGTACGGCCAGAAGACCGGTCATTATTATTCGCTCAAGGCACTCGGCGAACAACTCGGAAAGGACTTATCCCGACTGCCGGTGTCGATTCGCATCGTCCTTGAGTCGGTGCTGCGCAACTGTGACGGCAAAAAAGTAACCGAGCAACACGTCAAGCAACTTGCCGGTTGGAAGCCGCGCGCATCGCGCACCGCGGAGATACCCTTTGTCGTTGCGCGGGTTGTTTTGCAAGACTTTACCGGCGTTCCCCTGCTCGCAGACCTTGCTGCTATGCGCAACGTGGCATCGGGAATGGGAAAGAATCCAAAAACGATCGAGCCCTTGGTTCCGGTCGATCTGGTTGTGGATCATTCAGTGATGATCGATCATTTCGGCACTGGTAAATCGCTTGATCTCAACATGAAACTTGAGTTCTCACGAAATCAAGAACGTTATCAATTCATGAAGTGGGGCATGAACGCCTTTGATACCTTTGGCGTCGTTCCACCTGGGTTTGGGATTGTCCATCAGGTTAATCTTGAATATCTGGCGCGAGGCGTGCATCAGAAGGCTTCGGGTAAACGCACTGTTTTTTATCCCGATACGCTCGTGGGTACCGATAGCCACACCACGATGATCAATGGCATCGGGGTAGTTGGCTGGGGTGTTGGCGGTATCGAAGCCGAGGCAGGCATGCTTGGGCAACCGGTTTATTTCCTCACGCCCGACGTCATTGGTGTCGAACTCACCGGAAGTCTTCGCGACGGGGTAACTGCCACCGATTTGGTGCTGAGCATCACTGAAATACTTCGCACAGAAAAAGTCGTTGGTAAGTTTGTTGAATTCTGCGGCGAAGGCACGCGTAGCCTTGCACTGCCCGATCGTGCAACGATTGCCAACATGGCCCCCGAGTACGGTGCAACCATGGGTTTCTTCCCCGTCGACGAAAAGACGATCGAATATTTCACCGGCACTGGTCGCACCAAGGATGAGATTTCAGCCTTTGAAGCCTACTTTAAAGCACAAGGCATGTTCGGTGTGTCAGACGCAAAAGACATTGAGTTCACCAAGTTGCTCAAGCTTGATCTTTCCACCGTTGCACCCTCACTGGCAGGTCCGAAGCGCCCGCAAGATCGCATCGAAATAGGCCATGTTAAGGAAACATTCACCGATTTATTTTCTAAACCCACTTCAGAAAACGGATTCAACCAAGCGGCCAGCAAGCTTCATGAAGATTTTGCCGCTGGAAAGTCGACGATTCGCAATGGCGATGTGCTAATCGCAGCAATCACTTCGTGTACCAACACATCGAATCCCGGGGTTTTGCTTGCAGCCGGTTTACTGGCTAAGAAAGCGGTCGAGGCTGGATTAAGCGTCCCCAAACACATCAAGACCTCGCTGGCACCAGGCTCGAGGGTCGTGACCGAATATCTCGAAAAGGCGGGACTACTTCCCTATTTGGAAAAGCTCGGCTTTAACGTTGCAGCCTATGGTTGTACAACTTGTATCGGTAATGCGGGCGATCTATCACCAGAAATCAACGATGCGATTACGAAAAATGATCTGATTTGCGCAGCAGTGCTTTCGGGCAACCGCAACTTTGAAGCGCGGATTCATCCAAACCTGAAGGCCAATTTCCTTGCTTCGCCCCCACTCGTTGTCGCCTATGCAATTGCCGGCAATGTCACCAAAGACTTAATGAGCGAACCGGTTGGGCACGGCAAAGGCGGCAAGCCGGTTTACCTGGGCGATATTTGGCCAAGCTCGGATGAGGTACACCGACTCATGAAACATGCGATGAATCCCAAGGTGTTCCGTGAGAACTATGCGCAAGTGAAGTCGAACCCAGGCAAGCTTTGGGAAAAGGTCAAAGGCGTTAAGGGTCAGGTCTACGATTGGCCCAAATCAACCTACATCGCAAAGCCCCCATTTTTCGATGACTTTGGCATGCAAGCCTTGCACGAAACAACGGCCATCCGTGGCGCGCGAGCTTTGGGACTTTTTGGTGATTCAATCACGACAGACCATATCTCACCGGCGGGTTCGATCAAGGAAAGCTCACCCGCTGGGCAGTGGCTGCTTGCCAACGGCGTTGCGAAGGCCGACTTTAATAGTTATGGCTCGCGCCGTGGCAACCATGAAGTCATGATGAGGGGCACCTTCGCAAACGTCAGGATCAAAAATCTGATGATTCCCGCCAAGCCTGATGGCTCAAGAGTCGAAGGCGGCATCACCATTCATCAGCCAAGCGGCGAAAGCTTGTCGATTTATGACGCTGCCATGCGCTATATCGACGAGCAAACGCCGACGGTCATCTTCGGCGGTGAGGAGTACGGTACAGGTTCTTCGCGTGATTGGGCTGCCAAGGGCACGCAACTGCTCGGTGTTAAAGCTGTGGTGGCTCGGAGTTTTGAGCGAATCCATCGCTCTAATTTAGTGGGCATGGGCGTACTTCCTTTGCAGTTCAAAGGCAGCGACTCCTGGGAATCCTTGGGCATTCATGGCGACGAGCGCTTTGACCTCGAAATACCTGCGAAACTCAAGCCCCAACAAGATATTGCGCTTGTGATTCATCGCGGCGATGGCAGCACGAGCAAGGTTCAGCTGCTGTCGCGCATCGACACTGCAATTGAGGTTGACTACTACCTTCATGGGGGCATCCTGCCCTATGTCTTGCGTGACTTGCTGTCTGCGGCCTAAGCTTGGGATTTAGTGTTTGGGGTGCCATCGATGTCAAAGCTTTATGAGCTGCCTGCCCATGCCTTGTTAGCCCTTTACGCGAGCGGGCAGGCTTCACCGGTAGACTGCACTCGGGAGGTGCTCGAGCGCATCGGGCACCTCAATCCATTACTCAATGCTTTTTGCTTCATCGATGAACAAGGGGCGATAGAGAGCGCTCGCGAGAGCGAGACTCGCTGGCTGGCTTGGCGCAAACATCGTGAGACAGGCTTTGGTGGCGCAAATGCTCCGAGAGTGCTCGAAGGCGTGCCGGTCAGCATCAAAGATCTGATCCTCACCAAAGGCTGGCCCACGATGCGTGGCTCGAAGACCATCGATCCCAAACAAGACTGGTCGGTCGATGCTCCGGTGAGCGCACGGCTTCGCGAAGCAGGCGCGGTTGTGTTGGGCAAAACCACAACGCCGGAGTTTGGCTGTAAGGGCGAAACCAATTCGCCGCTTACTGGGATCACGAAAAATCCGTGGCATCTGCAAAAGACGCCAGGCGGTTCCTCGGGGGGCGCAGCAGCGGCTGTAGCGGCAGGTTTAGGCCCACTTGCCGTTGGTACCGACGGCGCAGGCTCAGTACGTATACCCGCTGCGTTTTGCGGCAACGTCGGCCTGAAACCGTCTTATGGGCGAATTCCAGCTTATCCCTTATCGCCTTTCGGATCGGTTGCCCATTTGGGTCCCCACACGATGAGTGTTATTGATTGTGCGCTCGCGATGAATGTCATGAAGCAGCCCGATGCGCGTGACTGGACCTCGCTACCTCCGGATCCGAGCAACTATTTGATCGGACTTGATGAGGGTCTTGCTGGTTTACGGGTCGCTTATTCGCCAAGACTCGGCTATGTGCGGCAACTTGATCCGGCCATTGAGGAGGCAGTGAAGGAAACGGCTCTCGCCATGGAGTCCTTAGGCGCCTATGTTGAAGCTGTGGATCCAGGTATTGAAGACTCACTTGATATCAGTTTTGGCCTATGGGCTGCTGGTGCCGCTAACCTTTGGCGCAAGCTTTCAGACGAGCAGCGAGCGCTGACCGATCCCGACTTTCGCTCCGAAGCCACCATAGGCTTGGCAATCAACCCGGAGCAGATACACGACTTCAATCAGAGGCGAGGGGTGCTTGGCTCGACCTTGAGGCAGTTCATGACCCGCTTTGATCTCATACTGACACCTTCGACGGCGGTGTGCGCTTTTGATACACGCGCGGCCGGCAGTGCGGGTCTTTACGATGCGCAAACCATGCTTGGGTGGACGCCTTTCAGCTTCCCCTTCAACCTCTCTCAGCAGCCAGCCATTAGCTTTCCTTGGTCACTCAACCCAGACGGCTTGCCGATTGGCATTCAGTTGGTTGGACCCATGTTCGGCGATGCACTTGTTTTGCGAGCGGCAAGAGCGCTTGAATCCATACGACCTGTTAAGCGGCCCAATACCCTCTAAATCAATCAGCGAATCAAACGAGCTACGCCAACAAACTAAAAGGGCCAATCAGTCGATTGGCCCTTTTAGTTTGTTGCTTGGTCGGGACGGCGGGATTCGAACTCGCGACCCCTTGCACCCCATGCAAGTGCGCTACCAGGCTGCGCTACGCCCCGAAGCCTTCTAGTATACCAAGCTATCGCACGCAGGCGAAGGAAGGGCGTATCACCAGGGCGCTATGATTGCCCTGAAGCTGCCTCATCGATGCTTAGCAACCGGAGGACCTCGTTTAACTCGATCCTCAATCGATCAAACATGGTGATGCTTGGATCCTCTTGCTGCTCATGCCCTTTGGTCTCAGCCTCATGCTCATGAAGCTTGGTCTCAGCCTCCTGCTCGTAAAGCTTGGTCTCAGCCTTGTTAGGCTGATCCATCCCCCCCATGGCGCTGCCGCTCTCTGATGCCTTAGCCTCTTCGTGCTCGAGAGGTTGAGTCCGCGAGATAGCAGCCGCCTCGGCTTGCAGGTTGGAGATGGTCTGACGCCCTGACAAGCGCATCCGCGCCCCTTGAATCGTGAAGCCTTCGTCATAGAGCAATTCACGGATCTTCCGAACTAAGAGGACTTCATGGTGCTGGTAGTAGCGCCGATTGCCTCGACGCTTCATCGGACGAAGCTGTGTAAACTCCTGCTCCCAATAGCGCAGCACATGTGGCTTAACAGCGCAAAGATCGCTTACTTCACCAATCGTGAAATAGCGCTTTGCGGGAATCGGTGGCAGCAATTGATCGACCATCCCGCGCGTTTTCAAGTAGGCGCTATCGTCGTCCTGCGTCATGACATGCGCTTTTAAAGTTCAGCACCCTTAGCGGGCACAAATTGACCCGAATCGATCTGGGCCTTGAGCTTTTGGCTTGCATGGAATGTGACAACACGGCGCGCTGATATCGGTATAACTTCACCCGTCTTTGGATTTCGCCCCGGCCGCTGCGGCTTATCACGTAGCTGAAAATTACCAAATCCGGAGAGCTTGACCGATAAACCGCTTGAAAGGGCATTGCTGACTTCTTGGAAGAACATGTCAACTAGGTCTTTGGATTCGCGCTTATTGAGGCCAACACGCTCGAAAAGCATTTCGGCAAGTTCGGCTTTGGTAAGGGTTGCGCTCTCATCAATGGCTTGCATCATTGTTAACACCAGGGATTGTCATGAGCTTTAACTTCTCAGGCGCGCATCGCATGCCGATTGCATACCCTCGATCATCTGCTGAAGTAGTCCCTGAACTTCCGACTCCTCAAGCGTGCGCTCAGTATCTTGGAAACGGAGACGGAATGCAAGACTTTTCTCGTTGTCTTTCAATCCTTTGCCGCGGTATTCGTCAAAGAGCGTCAGGTTGACGAGCCGGGTACCACCTAAGTGTTTGAGCCCAGCGGCCAGTTCTTCCGACGCAAGGTCCTGGTTAACGACAAAGGCAAGATCGCGAACGACAGGCGGAAACTTTGAAGGTGCAGCAGGACTCGGCATCAACTTGTCGGTTAGCGCCCAGATGGCCAGCTCAGCAAGCACGGGAGCTGAGCTGAGTTCGAGAGATTGCTGTAGCTGAGGATGCAAGACCCCGATCCAGCCTGCGTGCTTGCCGGCCACTTCGATGACGGCGCTTTGCGTGGGGTGCAGGCATGGGGGCAATTTTTCACTATCGACCCATTTCCGGCATTGAAACCTGTCAGTGCCAATCACCGACTCCAAATCACCTTTTAAGTCAAAGAAATCAACCAAGCGTTTGCTATCGGACCAGTGCTCAGCATATCGAGCACCATAGGCAAGTAGGGCTAGTTTTATAGGCTGCCTAATGCCCGCGACTTCGAGCAAATCCGCCTCGGCATCAGCCTGCTTATGAAACACACGACCGCACTCAAAGATACGCACCCTCTCGGCCTTTCGATTCAGATTGAAACGGAGGCTGTCGATCAATCCGGTGACAAGACTGGTGCGCATCACGTCGAGCTGCGAGGCGATGGGATTGAGCAAGGCAATCCCTTTTTCGCCCGAGACGCTCTCATCAAGGGCCGATGACACAAAGCTGTAATTGATGACTTCTTGATAGCCGCGGGCGGCAATCAATGTCTTAACTTGTAGCAAACTACGGCTAGCTTCTGGCGCCTCGCGCATGAGCGTGCTCGCCTTCGGGGGACGCTGCGGCAAGCGATCGAACCCCCAAAGACGAACGACCTCCTCGATTAAGTCCTCCTCGATGTGGAGATCGAAGCGGTAACTTGGTGGCTCCACCTCGATAACCTCATCTTGGGCGCGCTCGATACCTTCAGCACACCCAAGCCATCGAAAGCCAATGCCAAGCCGAGTGAAGGCCGTACTGATCTCCTCAGGCGATAAATCGATACCTGAAACCTTTCTGGCGCGCTCTAGTCGCATTTGGACGGGCTTTCGTTCGGGCAGCGCGATCACCTGGTCATCGAGCGGTCCTGCTTGCCCCCCACATATCTCAAGGATCAAGGAACACAAATAATCGAGCTCAGAGGCAGTCGTGTGTGCATCGACGCCGCGTTCGAAGCGATGGCCCGCATCGGTCGAAAAATTATAGCGACGCGCCCGCCCAGCGATGGCCTGTGGCCACCAAAAAGCCGCCTCAACGTAGATATTGCTTGTATCGTCCGATACCGCTGTTGCATCGCCACCCATAATCCCTGCCAGACTCTCAATAGCCTGGTCATCAGCGATCACACCAACCTGTTCATCGAGCTCGATCGTCTGGCCATTCAAAAGCTTCAAACGCTCTCCCCGCCTGGCCCAACGAACATTCAATCCACCCTTAATCCGGTCCAAATCGAAAACATGTGTGGGCCTGGATAGCTCCAACATCACGTAGTTGGAAATATCGACCAGGGCCGAAATGCTCCGCTGCCCTGCTCGCTCAAGCCTGTCCTTCATCCACTTTGGCGTTTGCGCCTTGGGATTCACGCCGCGAATAACCCGGCCACAAAACCGGCCGCACAAATCGGGTGCCTCAATGCGTACCGGCAGGCGGTCAGCGATTTCAGCTTGCACTTCAATGACCGGGCGTGGGGCAAGCGAGGCCCCGCTCAGAGCAGCCACCTCTCTAGCGATCCCGCGAACACCGAGGCAATCGGGCCGATTGGGTGTGAGCTTGAGCAAAAACTGTTGGTCATCAAGTCTCAACGCTTCGCGCAGATTCTGCCCGAGCGGCAGACCCTCTTCGAGGAGCATCAAGCCTTGATGGTCTTGCGACAAACCGAGCTCTTTTGCCGAGCACAGCATGCCAGCACTCTGGACCCCTCTCATGGTCACGGGTTTAATTTGCAGCCCTCCAGGCAGCTCGGCGCCTGGTAAAGCACATGCGACCATGATGCCTGCGGCTGCGTTGGGAGCGCCACAGACAATCTGCGCCAAATCAGCCTGCCCTACGTCAACATGGCAAACACGCAAACGGTCTGCGTTTGGATGTGCCTCGACGCGCTCGATGCGTGCAACCACAACCTGACTAAAGGCAGGAGCCAGCGACTCGAGCGATTCAACCTCAAGGCCAGCCATGGTGAGTGCGTCGGCGAGCTCTTGCGTGCTCCAATCGGGATTCACATACTGCCGAAGCCACTGTTCTGAAAATTTCATAAAAGCCTCAAAAGACCTGAGTTACAGCTCGTCAAAACCTTCGGGTACTTTGCCAAAAACGACAAAGC